>Ga0164321_10000124_pt1 | contig 11494 bp, 9 predicted proteins | sample GuaBasSediGuay12_FD_121799 | JGI IMG/M metagenome (GOLD analysis project Ga0164321, IMG submission 121799) | Subseafloor sediment microbial communities from Guaymas Basin, Gulf of California, Mexico - Guay12, Core 4567-28, 21-24 cm | ecosystem: Environmental > Aquatic > Marine > Hydrothermal... | reverse complement strand
TTATTATCCATCTTTATCTTTCTAACTCTTCCTTGTAACGGAATAGACTGGAAAGTTTTAAATTATTGAAGATTATTCAATTGTCTTTATTAAAGCCGGGGTATCCTAGCCTGGTATGGAGCAGGCCTGCTAAGTCTGTGACCCTTCGGGTCTCACGGGTTCAAAGTTCTAAGAGGAACCTCTTGGGATGAAAATCCCGTCCCCGGCGCCATTTTTAATTCAAAGTTATGATTCATTAACTGAATGTTAACGTTACTAAAAAAATACTTAATTTAAAAATAATGATGTTATGATAATGCAGAGAAATTAATAATAAAATAATTAAAGATGAATATTAACTTACGAAAATTTAGGGCATGGTACTGACCATAGCTTTTAGAGGAATATCTTGCCGAGTCAATCGACGAGAAAACAAATACTCAAAACAGATATATCTGGATTCATTGTAAAAAAATTTAATCTCAAAACTGACAATTAATAGATTGGAGTATAAGGAATGCACATGAGGCTGAGATTTTGATTGTGACAACCATCAAATGATAAATACACTTTCAACTTTCCCATATCTCCCTTTTTTCTAATTACTTTGATTCATTAGAGATTTGGGTTGATGTTGGATTAAGAATGATTTTTAAGGTATTCTCTTAATGCTTCTCTTACAACTTCTGAGATGGTTACGTACATTCCATTTGTTTGTTCAATGTATTTTTCAAGTTCTTTGTATAGTCCTTCGGGAAGAATTAAGCTTCTATATTTTCTTCTGGGCATAACTTCCTTCGTACACTATAGTTTTTTATAAATATTTCGAATAGTTAATGTAGATAAATTAGTTTAATGAATCTTAAATAAAATTGTGGACAATTAGATCCTAAATATCACATATATCGAATTAACTTAAATGAAACAGTCGAGGAACACAAATTATTAGAATACGAAACTTTTTCGTTATTATACTACTTTTAACAATTGTGCTAATTCTACAACCGAGGATTAGGTAGTTGCTTATCCAATAGCTCAAGTCGAGATTCTCAGTTATAGATCTTCCCAAGACAGTATTTGGTTATTTGCTTATTGCCAGAGAAGTTTAAAACACCTACGATGAAAATCTGAATTTTATCAGACTTGATGCTATATACTATGATTCCGGTTATAAAATCATGAACATAAAAGTAATTCTTCTTGGAAAATATTATATATCTTATTTTAGTAATCTAACAACTTCTGAGGGAAGTTGTGCAACTTTGATTCCTACACTCATAAATTTATTTATTTTCGATTTCGCCGTTCCTATACCTGCTGATATAATGGCTCCTGCATGTCCCATTCTCTTATCCGGTGGAGCGGTTCTTCCAGCAATATAAACTACTACATATTTTGAGTAATTTTTCAGAAACTTAGCTGTTCTTTCTTCTAAATCTCCTCCGATTTCCCCAATAATCACGATTTTTTCTGTTCTATGATCTTCTTCAAACAATTTTAATGCTCCAATGAAATCTATTCCGATTACTGGGTCTCCACCAATTCCAAGAACCGTACTTTGGCCTAGTTTATTCTTAGACAGTTCATTAACTATCTCATATGTTAGTGTTCCACTCCTCGAAATTATACCCACTTTCCCTTTTTTGAAGATATGTGATGGCATTATTCCGATTTTACACTCATTTACTGAGATAATTCCTGGCGTATTTGGTCCAATAACGGTTAAAGCATTTTCTTTTGCTTTGTTCATTATTCCTATTGAATCATGAATTGGTATGCCTTCAGAAATAATCACCAAATTTAAACCATTATCTAAAGCTTCAAACGCAGCACTTTTTGCAAATCGAGCTGGAACGAAAAGAATTGAATAATCTGCAGGATTGAAGTCTTGAGCTTCCTTAACTGTGTTAAAGACTGGGATACCATGAACTTCCTGCCCACCTTTTTTTGGGGTTACACCAGCTATAATGTTAGTACCGTATTCTTTCATCAGTTTGGTGTGAAAAGAACCTTGGTGTCCGGTCGCTCCTTGAACTATGACTTTAGTTTTTTTATCTATTAAAATAGTCATTCAACCACCTTTTTAATCGCTGCTTCCATGGAATCCATGCAGAAAATACCATTTTCTTCTAAAATCTTTTTAGCTTCCCTTTCATTTGTACCTATCATCCTGACTACCATTGGAATTGTAATACCATTCTTCTTTTTGAAATTAATAATCCCTTTTGCTATTTCATCACACTTTGTGATCCCACCAAATATGTTAATGATTATCTTTTTTGGGTTTTTAGTCATGGTTATCTCCAAAGCTTTCTCCATTCGTTCAATTGAAGCCCCACCACCAACATCCAAAAAATTAGCTGCTTTTCCACCATAATAATCTAAGATATCTAACGTTGCCATCACTAAACCTGCACCATTTCCGATTACACCAATATCTCCTTCCAATTCTACATAATTGAGACCGTGCTTTGCAGCTTCAGTTTCGATTTTGATTAATTCTCTTTTCATTTTAAATTCTGGATGTCTAAATAGTGAATTATCGTCAATTATTATCTTAGAATCAGCTGCAATGAGTTTGCCTTTTGATTCGACTAAAGGATTGATTTCAACTAATTCCGCATCATAATCCTTCATTATTTTATATAAACTCTTGATAATTATTCCAAGCTTTTTGCTATTGTGTAATTTATTCAAAGTTTCTTCAATATCCCTCTCATTATCTGCTGAAACTTTCAATATTTTTTCAGGATGACTTTGTGAGAGGTCTTCAATGTCAACGCCTCCTTCTAGAGATATTAACAAATAGACCTTTTTATCGGATCTGTCAACAATTAACGAAATGTAAAATTCTTTTTCAACATCTAATTTCACTTCAATCAGCAGCTCTTTCACTGTCATACCTTTAATTTTTTTATATAAAAGTGATGATGCAACTTCTTCCACATTTTTTTTATCAATAAATATTATTCCCCCAGCTTTTTTTCTTCCAGCAACTAATATTTGTGCTTTTACAACTAAATCAATTGGAAGTTTCTCTAATTTATCCTTGAGATTATTTAAATCAGAAATTACAACACCGTTAGGAATAGGGATATTATATTTTTTAAAAATAGCTTTTCCTTCATATTCCTTTAGTTTCATTAATATTTTCCTTTTTAATTATTATCTATATTCAGAATAAGTTGATAATTACTTCTTATTAAACTATAATTACTATAAAGTTCAATTTTCTAAAAAAGTTACAAACCTAACCAAGCGAACTATATAGTTTATCAATTCATTATTTCTTTTTTTATAGATTCTACTTCACGCTATTCTTTATTCTTATGTTGCCTAATAATGCTTTACTTATTATTTTTCACTCTTTTGTATCACCACTAACAAAAACATAGAGATTGTTGCTATTATCAACGCTACTCTTGTTCTAATGTTGGATCTATTTTTCCATACCTACGCCAATGCTTTGTTAGTAAAACTAAACCAATAAGAAGAGTTGACATTAAGATTTATTTCTTCTTTTTCCATTTTGTTACATCCTTTCAAGAGCTTTTATGCCAAGTAGTTTTAATGCATTTCTTAGTACTATTCTCACAGCATCAACCATAACCAGTCTAGCTTCCTTGAGTTCATATTCATCAGCGTTCAGAACGGGACAACTGGCATAAAAGGAGTTAAACTTCGCAGCCAGATCATTCACATACTCATTAATGATGTATGGTGTAAGATTCTTAGAAGTAGCTATGAATATTTCTGGGAAGATTGCAATTTTCTTTACTATTTCTTTCTCAATATTCTCGATTAAGAGAGCGTAATTAGGTTTTATTGATTTGTTTTCAGCCTTCTTTAGGATGTTGCATGCTCTAGCGTGAGCGTATTGTATGAATGGTGCACTATTCATCTCAAAATTTAACACTTTTTCCCATGTAAAGGTCACCTGCTTCTTCGGGGCAACCTCTGTTAGAGCATATTTTACGGCTCCAATTCCTACAGCTTCAGCAATTCCTTTTTTTAACTCAACTGATAAATTCGGAGACCTTTTATTTACCTCTAATTGTGCTCTCTTAATTGCTTCGTCGAGGATGTCATCAAAAGCTACATATCTACCCCGTCGTTTCGACATTTTAAAGTCTGGTACTTTAACAAGTTCATATGCGTAATGAATTAGATTCATCGCTTTTTTTGGAGATATTAACAGACTTAATGCTACTCGTAACTGAAGCTGTATCAAGGTTTGTTCTACTCCTATCACATTAATGACTTTATCGGCTTGCTGTAGTTTCCATAAACTATATGCGATGTCCCTTGTTGGATAGAGACTAGTTCCATCAGAACGAATAAGGACGAGGGAAGGAATTTCATGTTTCTTTGAGACATTAAAAATCTTTTTAAGATTCATTGCCTCAGCAATTTGATCAATTTTTAATAATGCTGTCTCATCAGTAGAATCGTAGTAAGGTGATGCTTTTAGTTTATCAATAATTTGGGCTACTGATCCGTTCCATACTAAATTACTTTCCCAATCCCAAGAATCCCAATAGATTCCCACTCTAGAATAAGTTTCCTTATATGCTTCCAAACATATCTTAACGACTCTTCTAATTAAACTCTTTATCTCTGGTTTTTCCATCTCATAAAAACGCATAATTTTTGCAATATTATCTTGAGGTGAGTGATCCTTTTTGATTTTATCAAGTATGGTATTAAAGAGAATCTTATCTCTTTCATATATATCATCAGCAGCAATAATCCAATCATCCAACTTATTTTGAATCTTATTTATATCTTCAATTGGGACTTCTTTTAGTTGTTTCTTCAATTTTTGAATCTCAAGAATACAATTTGTTATAGCGTAGATAAGACCTATCCAATGGTCAGCTTTTCCTTTAGGTTGAGGTTGATCAATCATCTTATAGCCATAAACAAGTACCGCGATTTGCTTGCCAACATCATCAATATAGAAATGTGTGTTCACTTTATGTCCTCTTGCTCTCAGAATACGAGATATTGAATCCCCAAGAATTGAATTCCTTGCAGTTCCAACATGGATTGGTCCCGCAGGATTTACACTTGTATGTTCAACAATGATCTTCTTCGGGACATCTGTTTTTACATATCCATAAGACGTGTTGAGAATAAGTGCTGATTCTATCGCTAATTTTGAAAGTTTTTCATAGTCAACGTAAAAATTTATATATCCTCCTCCAGCAACTTTAACATCCTTAATCATAGACGTCTTTGATAAATCGATATTTTCTACTATATTCTGAGCTAATGTATTCGAAGGTATCTTTAGTTGTTTAGAAAGTTTGAAACATGAAGCGGATGAAAGGTCACCTAACTTTAATGAAGGTGGCATATCTAACGAAAAAGAAATCTTTTTTGTTTCACTATTTTTGTTATTTTTAGACTGTTCTTTTTGAGAATTATCCCAAGCTTCCTTTAGAATGTTTTTACATTCTTTTCTAAAAATCTCAAATGGATTCTCAGAATGATTTTTCACTATTTACACCTACTATTCATGATAGACTCCTATTCATTTGAGATAAATGTTTACTTAAATCTTATTTAAGACTGATCATTGAATAATCTTGAACGAAGAAACTTTAGAATTTAATGCATAAATAATTATAACATATCTCATTACTACTAGATTAAGGGGAATTCTTTGGAGTTTAAATTAAGTGAAGAACAGTTAGAGATTAGATGTGCAGTTAGAGAATTTTGTGAAAATGAATTCATTCCTGAACTAGCGTTAGAACTTGATAAAAACGAAAAGTATCCGATGGAACTATATAAAAAGGCTGCAAAACTTGGATTTACAAGTCTTTTTGTTCCTGAACAATATGGTGGACAAGGGTATGGTTATTTGGAAGCAAGTATAGCCATGGAAGAAATGTGTAGAGCAGATTCATCCCTTGGTATTGCTACATTGATTGGTTTGTTTGGAAGTGATTTACTTCTTTACCATGGAACTGAAGAACAAAAGAAAAAATATCTTCCACCATTAAGTCGTGGAGAGTATATATCTTCTGCGGCTTTTACTGAACCATCTCGTGGAAGTGACATAACTAAAATGGATACTATTGCACGAAAATATGGAGATGAATGGTGGTTAAATGGAACAAAAACATTCATAACTAATGCGCCAATAGCTGATTTCATAATAGTCCTATGTCAAACAGATACTAAAGTAAGACCTACATATAGAGGTCAAACATTATTTATAGTGGAGAAGGGAATTCCTGGACTAGATGTTTTAGAACAGAAGAATAAGATGGGTATCAGATGTACGGCAACGGGAGAAGTTTCACTCAGTGATGTTAAAGTAACTGATGCCGAGATATTGGGTGAGTTGAATAGAGGCTTTTATCATTCTATGTGGTTTTTTGATATAAGTAGAATTGGAGTTGCAGCTCAAGCGGTTGGAACCGCACAAGGCGCATTCGAAATAGCTTTCAAATACGCAAAACAAAGAGAAGCATTTGGACAACCAATTATACAATTTCAACAAATAGGATGCAAACTTGCGGAAGTAGCCACAGAAATCGCGGCAGCTCGACTATTAGTCTATAAAGCAGCATGGACTGTTGATCAGGGATCTATGGATCCCATGTTAACTTCTATGGCTAAACTTTACGCTAGTAAGGTAGCTGTGAAATCAGCTGATGTGGCAATTCAAACGTTAGGTGGATATGGATATATGCGTGAATATAGAGTTGAAAAATTCTATAGAGATGCAAAAATAACTGAGATCTATGAGGGAACATCGGAAATTCAAAGGTTAACAATTCTTAGATATTTGTTAAGAATGTTCTAATTGAAGAATTCTTTTTTAATAAATTTAAATGGAATAATGGAATGTATAAAAAATGTCTAAACCGTATGAAACCTTAAAAATTGAGAGAGAAAAGAGTACAGTTCAAATTACTTTAAACAGGCCGCATAGGTTAAACGCGTTCAATGACACATTAATTGAAGAATTGTCTGAAGTTCTTGATACAATCGATCAAGATACTGGTGTAAGATGCGTTATAATCACAGGGGAAGGTGATAGAGCTTTCAGTGCTGGTGCTGATCTAATGGCATTTTCAAAAGCTACTCCAGTAACAGCTACTGAATTCTCAAGAATTGGTCAGAAACTTTTCTCAAAAATTGAAGCATTATCAAAACCTGTAATCGCTGTTATAAATGGATATGCTTTAGGCGGCGGTTTAGAATTGGCATTAGCCTGCGATTTTAGAATAGCTTCTGAACATGCAGAGCTAGGAAGCCCTGAGATAAATTTAGGCATTATCCCGGGATGGGGTGCTACCCAAAGACTTGTACGAATCATTGGTTTACCTTCAACAAAAAGACTTGTGATGCTTGGAGATAGAGTTAAAGCTGATGAAGCTTTAAAAATAGGTTTAGTGGACAAAGTTGTTCCATATGACAAGTTGAAAGATGAAACAAGAGCATTGTCTCAAAGAATATGTGACGGACCTCCAATTGCACTCAAATATGCGAAGCAAGCAATAAATTTTGGTTCTCAGGTTCCACTTGAAGTAGGATTAAGGATGGAAGCCAGTCTTATGGGTTTACTCTTCTCAACAGAAGATGTAAAATTAGGCTTAGAAGCATTTATGTCTCGGAGGAAACCTAAGTTTAAGGGTAAATAAGTCTAATCAGTTTAAGTTTATCTTTGTCTTTAAAGAGGTTTGTCGCTATGAAAAAGTTAGCTATAATTGGAGCGGGATTGCTTGGACATGGAATAGCGCAAGTTTTTTCCATGCGCGGATATGAAGTTAATCTTCTCGATTTAAATGATGATCTTTTAAAAAAAGGTCTTCAGAGAATCGAATGGAGCTTAAATAAGTTTGTTGAGAAACGGAGAATAAGGAAAGAGGATGCTGAAGTAGCTTTATCTAGGATAAAAATAACAACATCATATGAGGAAGCTGCAAAGGATATAGACTTGGCTATAGAAGTTGTTTCCGAAAAAATGAATATTAAAAAAATGGTCTTCGCTAAACTTGATGAGATTGCTCCGCCTTATGCGATAATAGCCACGAATACGTCCACTTTAAGTATCACTGAAATGGGTAGAGCAACTAATAGACCTGATAAAGTTGTGGGAATGCATTGGTTTAATCCTCCACAATTGATGCAACTTATAGAAGTAATTAAGGGTGAAGATACAAGTGATGAAACTGTAAAAATTATCTTAGAACTTAGTAAACAAATAGGAAAAACACCTATACTCTGCAAGAAAGATGTTCGAGGATTCATAGTAAATAGAATTTTAGGTATGGTGTTCAATGAAGCTTTTTGGGCTTATCATAGAGGCGAAACTTCCAAGGAAGGTATAGATGCTTCTGCAAAGTACATCGGAGGATTTCCAATGGGATGGTTTGAATTATGTGACTTTGTAGGAATAGACATAGTCTATGAAGTTGGTAAAATATTATACGAAGCCTATGGCGCAAGATTCAAACCCTGTCACGAAGTTATAGAACCACTTGTTAAAGAGAAAAGATTCGGTCAGAAAGTTAAACATGGATTTTATGATTGGAGTAAAGGAAGACCAAGAATTCCATTCAATTTAGCAGATGAATATGATATTGAAAGAATTTGGGTAGTTGCCATTAACGAGGCTGCATGGTTAGTTTATGACAATGTAGCAGAATCAGATAGTATCGATATGGGAATGAAATTGGGAACAGGATGGTCTTTAGGTCCATGTGAATACGCTGATAAAAAAGGTTTAGATTGGATATTAAACAAGTTAGATGAGCTTTACAAGAAGTATAATATGGAGATGTATAAACCATGTCCGTTACTTAAAACATATATTGATAAAGGATGGATCGGCAGAAAAACCGGGCGAGGGTTTTACAAATATTAACTCTTTTCCATCTTTTATTATGTGCCTCCTCCTAGTTTGGCAGTCTCGCAATTTTTAATCTTTTTCAATTTTTATATGAACATTTGATTTTTGTTAGACAAGTTTTTTTTTCAAAACAGCACCAAACCATTTCATTGCTAATATGAGAGACTATAAATATTTGTATAGTTATCCTATTTACTTAACAATCTCTGATTGGATGTTTCTGTATTGACGCAAAAGAATTTAGTTTCAATTGTATCCTCTGGTCTATCAAAGTTTGGACGACTGGAAGGAAAATGTAGTCGCGAAATCTTCGCTGAAGCAGCGAAAGAAGCTTTTGAAAAGTGTCCTAATTTAGATCCAGTTAAAGATATTGAAGCACTCTTTATCGGTCACATGGGTGAATCCTTTGAACATCAAGGACATACTGGACCAATCTTAGCTGACTGGGCTAGTTTGTTACCGAGACCCGCAATAAGAATTGAATCTGCTTGTGCTTCATCAGGTGTCGCCCTTAGAATGGGTATCATAGCTATACTGTCTGGTATGTATAACATTGTAATGGTTGGTGGAGTTGAAAAAATGACCCATAGAACCACGATGGATGTGACAGAATTCCTAACTATGGCCTCTGACTTCCCATTTGAGCAATGGAATGGGATAACATTTCCTGGGTTATATGCTCTCATGGCTACAGCTCATATGCATAAATACGGCACAACGGAAGAACAGATGGCTCGAGTTGCAGTAAAAAATCATCACAATGGAGCCTTAAACCCGAAAGCCCACATTCAGAAAGAAATAACACTGGAGAAAGTAATGTCATCAAGAGTCATAGCTTGGCCCCTGAAACTGTACGACTGTTCATTAATTAGTGATGGAGCTAGTTGTCTAATTTTGACCAATCCTAACATAGCTAAAACATTTACGGATATACCTGTTCATATTATTGGTACAGGTCAAGCCAGTGATACAATCGGTCTTTACGAAAGAGATGAACTTACAACTCTTAAAGCAGGAAGACTTGCTGGACGTGAAGCATATAAGATGGCGCATGTTACACCTAAAGATTTGGATATAATAGAGGTTCACGATTGTTTTACTATTGCTGAAATTATAGCTTACGAAGATCTCGGTCTTTGTAAGCCAGGAAAAGGTGGAAACCTTATCGATCAGAATGTAACAAGCCTTGATGGCGAGATTCCTGTCAATACTAGTGGAGGATTGAAGGCGAAGGGACATCCTGTTGGAGCGACTGGAACTGCTCAAGCTTATGAGATCTATTTACAACTGATAGGGCAAGCGGAGAAAAGGCAAGTGAGTGGAGCTGAAATAGGTTTATCTTATAATGTCGGAGGGTCGGGAGCTAGTGCGACAGCACACATTTTTAAGAGGGGATAACAATATGTTGGAAGATTCTCCCTTTACCATAGAAAGCTTCTATAAATTTTTATGCGAACGAAAACTTATGGCAACAAAATGTTGTAAATGCGAAACCTTATTTCTGCCACCAAGACCAATGTGTACTAAATGTCTCTCTACAAACTTTAACTGGGTGAAACTTGAAGGAAAAGGAGAATTAATTAGTTACACTGTGATTCACTTTTCAACAGAACAATTTCAATCTAAAACCCCCTACATTATCGGAATTGTAAAATTGAATGCTGGTCTCAACCTACCTGGTATAATTCGTGATATGAACCCAAAACAAATCAGGGTAGGTATGAATTTATTAGTAGACTTCGATACCTCTATTCCTCTTCAATGGCCTCAATGGCCCAGATATTTCTTTAAACTTGATACATTATCATCTTAAAAAATAATTTTGTGAAGATGTACAATCCATTGATTTCTATATTTTTTCTAAAAAAAATTTTCCTAAATAAAATATGTATCCAATGATTATGCTTTCAATAATTTGCTCAATTCTTATACCTCTTCTTTACATTAAGACTCATCAAGTTTAAGTGATGATCTCTTTTTCATTTTTACAATTATTGTACCTAAAAGTTTTCATTATAATGTCCGTGTCACATTAAAATCTTGCGAAAACTATATTGCGCAATTTTTTATATGAATCTTTTTAGAAGTGATACAAGTGAAATCATCACATATTTTGGAAGTTTATAGGTGAATGGTTAACAGTCATAGATAATATTTACGTTGTTGAAAGATATTTTCCTAGATGTGACTTATTTGGAAACAAATGGGCTTCGCTTTGGAATCACTATGCCGTTTCATCCTTGGAAAGAAATATTAAAACGTGCAAAGATGAGTGAAAAAGATAACTTTGATTCTATCTGGATAGTTGATCATATTGTTGGAATGGGTTTAAAACGTCTTGATGTACTAGAAGCTTATTCTATACTATTCTCTAGCTATGATAACCACGAAAGTACATCTCAGAACATCAGTTACCAACATCCAAACGAGACATCCAGCAATCTTAGCACAAACCATTTCAACCCTTGATCATATATCAAAGGGGATAGTGATTACAGAAATAGGCTCAGGAGAAGCAATGAGTATTATGCCTTTTGGAATTCCATGGAATAAACCAGTCTCACGTATGGACGAAGCCATTAGATTAATGATACAGCTATGGTCTGAAAAAAAAGTTGATTTCGATGGTGAGTTCTTTAAACT
>Ga0164321_10000123_pt1 | contig 11555 bp, 12 predicted proteins | sample GuaBasSediGuay12_FD_121799 | JGI IMG/M metagenome (GOLD analysis project Ga0164321, IMG submission 121799) | Subseafloor sediment microbial communities from Guaymas Basin, Gulf of California, Mexico - Guay12, Core 4567-28, 21-24 cm | ecosystem: Environmental > Aquatic > Marine > Hydrothermal... | reverse complement strand
CAAGATAATCTACCTATATGATGATAATCATATCTCACTCGAAGGCGAGACTGATTTCGCATTCACTGAAAATGTAAAGGGTCGTTTTGAAGCCTATGGCTGGAACGTTCTTCAGGTTCCAGATGGTAATGATTTAGAAAACATCGAAAAAGTCATTGATTCTGCAAAATCCCAAAAAGAAAAACCCTCTCTCATAATAGTTAGAACTCGTATTGGATATGGAAGCCCCAAACAAGATTCAGCAGAAGCACATGGAGAACCGCTAGGTCCAGAAGCTTTGAAAATCACAAAGGAATTTCTAGGATGGCCTATCGAACCAACATTCCACATACCAGAAGATTCTCTAAACCATTTCAGAAAATCTATCCAAAAAGGAGCTGAGCTTGAGAATAAATATAACGAGATTCTCGATTCTTATCAAAAGAAATATCCAGATTTCCATTCCCAATTTGAAAACACAATAAAAGGACAATTACCTGCTGACTGGAAGAACTATATACAATTCTTCAACCCGAATGATGAACCATTAGCAACCAGAGGAGCTTCAGGCAAAGTCATGAATAATCTGACAAGGAAACTACACACGCTAAATGGGGCGCCCCCACATATTCTTGTAGGTGGGTCAGCAGATCTTGCGCCATCAACAAAGACACTCTTGATGGGTTATGGTGACTTGGGTTTGAGTAAAGTTTGTGCCCATAACGTCCACTTCGGTGTTAGAGAGCATTCGATGGGAGCTATCGCCAACGGCATGGCCTTGCATAGTAATTTTATTCCATATACTGCGACATTTCTTGTTTTTTCCGATTATATGCGTCCACCCATAAGATTAGCCGCGTTAATGAAAACTCATGTAGTTTTCATTTTCACACATGACAGTATTATGCTTGGCCAAGACGGCCCAACACATCAACCGATTGAGCAGTTAATGAGTCTCAGAACTATTCCTGGCCTAACTGTTATTCGGCCGGCTGACGCCAATGAGACAGCGATGGCCTGGCAAATGGCGATCGATAGGAAAGGACCAACTGTCCTCATCTTCACGAGACAGAAATTGCCAATTCTTGATCCAGCAAAATATACAATTAGAGATGGAGTTCCTCGAGGTGCCTATATTTTATCTGAAGCCGAATCTGGTAAACCTGATATTATCTTAATAGCGACAGGGTCAGAAGTTCATTTAGCGTTAGCATCCAGCAAGGAATTGAAAATAGAAGGAATTGAGGCTCGTATTGTATCGATGCCTTCATGGGAGCTTTTCGAAGAACAAACAGTAGAATACAAACTGAAAGTTCTTCCTCCAGAATTGCCTAAGCTTGCCATAGAAGCCGGAGTATCTCTAGGCTGGGGAAAATACGTTGGGGATAAAGGGGATGTAATTGGTTTGGATCGATTCGGAGCATCGGCACCTGGAAAAGTGGTCTATGAGCAATTTGGTTTTACCGTAAAGAATGTTGTTAATCGAGCTAAGAGATTATTAAAACAGTAAATTATCATCCTTAAAGGTTAAGAAAAGATAAGAAAATGAGATCGTAAAAAGGATCTGCTGTTACTAAATCAAATCGGTAAAATTTTAAAAAAATCTATTTGTAAAGATATACCTGATTCTGTTTAGAACAAAGAGGGAATAAGAAATGCAATTAGGAATGATAGGATTAGGACGCATGGGTCTGAATATGGCGACTCGGCTGGTAAAAGGTGGACATAAAGTTGTTGGTTATGCTAGACGTGAAGAAACAGTCAATCAAGCAAAGGAAAAAGGAATAGATGGAGCATATTCACTAAAGGAATTGGTTCAGAAATTATCTGTCCCTCGGATAATCTGGTTGATGATTCCTGCTGGAGACCCAATAGATAAAACAATTCAAGATATTTCGCCAGAATTAGAAGAGGGTGATGTGATCGTCGACGGGGGCAACTCGAATTATAAAGATAGCATACGTCGAGCTGCTTTACTTAAAGAGAATAAGATCCACTATGTGGATGTAGGCACTAGTGGTGGTATTTGGGGTCTAACAGAAGGTTATAGTATGATGGTAGGTGGTGAGAAGGATGTTGTGGAACGACTCAACCCGATCTTCGAAACGCTTGCTCCATCTAAGGACAAAGGTTGGGGTCATGTAGGAACAAATGGTGCAGGTCACTTTGTAAAAATGGTTCATAACGGTATCGAGTACGGCTTAATGCAAGCATATGCCGAAGGATTTGCCTTACTAAAAAAGAAGAGTGAATTTAATCTAAATCTACATCAGATAGCTGAGATTTGGCGTTTCGGAAGTGTTGTCAGATCATGGCTACTCGATTTGACATCACAAGCTCTTGAAGAGGATTCCGAATTAAAGAACATTGCACCGTATGTTGAGGATTCGGGCGAAGGCCGTTGGACAATATTTGAGGCTATTGATTTAGACGTTGCAGCACCGATCATAACCTTATCACTCTTAAGACGACTGCGATCCCGAGACAATGAATCCTTTGCAGATAGAATACTAGCTGTTATGAGACAAAAATTTGGTGGACACGCGGTCAAGAAATAAAATGTTAAAAAAACAAATTGAGCCACATATTTTCATCATTCTAGGTGCGACTGGCAATCTAGCTCGTCGAAAATTATTCCCCGCCATATACCGGCTATCAACTAAAGGTGCACTTCAAGGAAAATCCGTAATACTTGCAGTATCACGAAGCAAAGAATACGATGATAATACTTTTCGAGACCAAATCAAAAACATACTCGGAACCACGGGATTATCCATTAATGATAAAGCCTTCTCGGAATGGTGTGAAAAATGTTTACACTATCACTCCATCGGTAAAGGAAATCTAGAAGACTACAGAAAACTTTCCGATCGAATCTTGGAATTGGAAACCCAAAAAGAGCTTCCGAGTAATCGAGTTTTTTACATGGCTTTGCCGCCTGACGCTTTTCCTCCTACTATCAAAGGTCTTGGAGAGAGCGAACTTAACAAAGAGTCAGGTTGGACACGAATCGTTATAGAGAAACCTTTCGGACGCAACTTGGAATCAGCAAGACAACTCAATAATTTAGTTCATAGATATTTTCAAGAATCCCAGATTTATCGAATTGATCATTTTCTTGGTAAAGAGACAGTTCAAAATCTACTAGTCTTTCGTTTTGCAAATGCGTTTTTTGAACATCTATGGAATCGCGAACATATCGAAAGTATAGATATTGTAGTCGCCGAGAATCAAGGAATTGAAGGAAGAGCTAATTATTATGAACAGAGTGGTGCACTACGTGATATGGTGGAGAATCATTTAACACAACTATTGACTTTAGTTGCGATGGAGCCTCCTATAACTTTTGAATCAGATGCAATACGTAATGAGAAAATAAAGATACTCCGTCAAATAGTACCAATCAGATCAGAAGATGTAGTTTTCGGACAATATGCAGAAGGGATGATAGATGGTAAAAAGGTTAGGGGCTATAGAGGAGAATCAGGGGTATCTCCAGAATCTAAAACAGAAACTTTTGTTGGATTGCGTTTGGAGATAGCAAACTGGCGATGGGCAGGAGTACCATTTTTCCTATTTACTGGAAAACGTATGCCTCAAAGGATTACTCAAATAAAAGTGCGATTTCAATGTGCACCTGTATCAATTTTCGCACCATTTGGTCCTGCCTGTTCTGTACAACCCAATGTTTTGATAATAACAATACAGCCCGATGAAGGTTTTGACCTCAAAATACAGGTAAAGTCCTTGGGTCAGCCAATGAACCTAACCACACAAAGTCTAAACTTCAAATATTCGGACACCTTTGGATTACCTCCAGATGCGTATGAAGCCCTTCTTCTTGACGTGATCAACGGCGATCAAACTCTATTTGTACACTCCGATGAAGTAGAAAGTGCTTGGAGCCTCTATACACCTCTTTTGAAAATAGATAAGCCCATTAGACTATATCCAGCTGGCAGTGGTTATCCTTCTGAGACAGATCGCCTCTACATGCGATAGGCTTAGAAAAATGATTAAAAACCGGGATAATAAATTCATATTGCCAAATCTGAATACTGCCAGTAGGATTATGGCAGAAGAAATAGTTGACTTGATTAATTCAGTAATATCTAAGAAAGGCCGTTTCATGCTAGCCCTATCAGGTGGTAACACGCCACGTACTTTGTATGGTCTCCTTGCTTCAGAACGCTCTAATAGATGTGCTTGGGAGCATGTTCACCTGTTTTGGGGAGATGAGAGATATGTACCAAAAAATCATGCTCAAAGTAATTTTGCTATGGCATATAATTCATTTATTTCGAGAGTGAATATACCTCAAGGAAATGTTCACAGAATTCCAGTTGAGAATGGTTCACCAGAGAAATCAGCTGAATTGTATGAAATGTTACTTAAAAAAATGTTCGATTCTACAGAAAAAAATGATTATCAATCATTCGATTTGATATTGTTAGGGATGGGAGAGGATGGTCATACAGCATCACTCTTTCCTGCAAATCCAGTTTTGTTTGAAAAACACAGATTAGTATGTGCTGTTAATGCTCCACCGGAGATGAAACCAATTCACAGGATAACAATTACCTTTCCGATAATCGATAGAGCAAATTGTGTTTTTTTCCTTATTTCTGGAGTTAAAAAAGAGAGAATACTAAAATTAATTTTTAACAAAACAGAAAAAGCTAAGAAGATGTATCCTGCAGCGATGGTAAATCCAAGAGGTAAAACCGTTTGGTTTGTTGATTCTACTGGGATGAGTGACATTAAACCTTCCTGAAGATTATAATATTGCTTTTCTCAATTTTCTTAAGCTTACACTGTCCAATTATGAATTTCTGTTGTCAAACAACGGTCTTTCCAAATAAGTAAAAGTATGTGGTTACAAGAATTCAAATTTAGAATTGTTTTCAAGAATATTTGTTTTGAGCGACATCTTCCTGGCGTTCATAATTTTTGTATTATGGAAGAAATGATAATCGAAATTGGTTAATTCCCCACTTTTCTTATTTGGAATAGGTACAAGCCTTGCTATCAGTGGTTTGTTCAACATTAAAGCTAGCGATGACATATCAAGTATTATTGAAGATATCTCTTTTTCAGAAATATCTCCGGGCAATGGGATCATGTCAGGACCGCATCCACATACTGAGGAATATAGTAAAAGACTCTCCATGTTGAGAATATTCATATCATTACTCGAGGTTAAGAATTTGTCTTCCAAAACTGGGTACATTACACCAGTAAAGCCAATTGTTCTGACAGAGAGTTTTTTCTCTAGATGTTTGAGTAAATTGGTTAGGTATGCTGTTAAAAATAAAGTTCCATTTGCACCAAATTTGTCAAGCCCTAATTTTTGAATTGCCTTGCCAATAGAATGGTTATCAGTTGGATACGGTGCTAAAGATAAGTCTAGGCCATAATATTTGTAGCCTGTTTCTTTCTCGATTTCTCTTGCAATTCTGTCTATACTCACAAATTCTCCTGATAACGCATTTTCTATCCCTTTTCGGTTTTCTGAAAGATCTTTATTCCTGCTTATGTTTCTAAGTATTAGATCGATTGTCTCTAAACCAAGAGAAAAACCAGCTTCTCCTTTATGCCAGGAGTATGGGAAAAATGCACCGTTAGGTTTAACGTTTGCACTTACACAAAATCTAAAGTTATCAAATCCACTCATGTCAGTTCTAGAGATCTTTTTAACTTGTCTAGCACATTCATTGATGGCGGAAAAATTCAATTTATTTGCATGACTGATGATGACGCTTGAGAAAGAGATTTTAGAGTTACTCATTATTGCTGGCAGAGTTTTAATGAATTGATAGTCTTTCTGATCTTTGACTTCGCCAATAGGGAAACAGAACCAATTAATATTCTCTTTTTGACAAATTCTTTCCATACTTATGGTTAGTTTATTTACTTCTCTTGGGTTGAGATCTTTAACATTTATCAAAGGTTGAGAACAAAATCTAGTTGTTCTCACTTTCGAATGTCTCTTTTTGAAAGCTTTCTTTAAATCTAAAATTAAATCTGAGGCTTCGTGAACAATTTTATCATTCTTGTCGTTTTTGATATTGAATCCCGCATTTATGGATCTAATGTTCATAGTGAGAATGGTCTGCTAAGATTGTTAAAAAACCTTAAGGCGGCCCTATTTGGGTGTTAAAACCGATCTTTTTCGGGTTATTATATGGATTATTTTAGGGTGCTTTATTTTTCTTTTAATTTTTCGGAGATTGTTTTCAGTTTTCCATTTCTTAATATTTTAATTCTAAGGTCGAAGCGTACATCGAGGCCTATGGTTCGCAAGATGTGTAGGAGTTGGTTCTCATCTATGGGCCCATCTATTTCTCCACCCATAACAAGACGTGCGAGGTCTGGCTCCAACTTTTGCATTATTTCAGGATATTGTTTCCATGCTTGATCCCAGACTTCCATTGCTCTTCCAATGAAGATTCTTTTTAAGACATCTTTAGGTTTGATGTCGGATTTTGGTTTGTCCTCTTGATTTTTCTTTTGTTCTTCCTCGACTTTCTTGGCCATAAGGCGTTTTTGCATTTCCAATAGTCTTTTTCGTTTCCATAAGTCGAGTTCTGCATCTTCAGCCAATGGATACACCCTTTGATTGGAGGTAAAAAACATGTGTTAACGTCTTACATACAAGGATTCTGGTTTTGTCATATTGATGAATTGGTGTTTGACACACGGTAGTATAGCACGCGCTACTTGGATTTTCTGAACCTTAATTCTAGCGCGCGCTCGTATACAATCCCAACCAAATGGAACAGTTTATGGGATTCCTCGGCGACGTCATCTTAGCAAACCTTACACCTAATCCATACCTAGATGTCGACACAAGAGTATACAGGCTTAGAATTCTTAACGGCTCTAACGCAAGAATATACAGACTGGCGTTTATCAAAGACAATCGAAGATTCCCATTCTATCTAATACGTAATGATGGAGCGCGCGCTTCTATGGATTACTATTGCCTACATCGTTGAATTCCAGGGCTTGTTCATAAGCAAAGATCACTTTTGAGGCAACCGTCCAGCTTTCAAGTCCCTTGGGAAAGATGTTTATGGTTTGATCTGCTAATTTTAAAGTCTCTTTTGTGAAGCGACCTTTAGAAAATCCTCCAATAATCAAAACAGGCTTTTTTTGATTCACAATGAGGTGCCCAAGATTTGTGGGATTCTCATATTTTCCTTGGGTCGTTAATACACCGATATATGATGGTGAAACTTTCTTGATTAATTCTTTCAAACTAGATTTTCTAAGTTGTAGTAGAGGCTTACCAGTTGTTGGTACTCGATGTGCCTCGAAAAGTTGTTCTAGAATTCCTTTGAACCGTTCGCTGTTTCTGGGAATTCTGGTTCTAGATGATATTTCAATGATAAAATCTTCGATAGTATGGATATATGTAGTCAATCTTCCTGTCATATTTAGTGGTGAGCCCAGACAATTAAGTAATGTAATGTGAATTATATCTGGACGTCCTCTCTTCTCTGAATTTGAAAGTCTATTGATTGCTTTATGATGGTAAGATCTATCCAAAATTAGTTGTTCGGGTTTCTTACGGCGCCTCTTGGCGTCACTTATGACTGAGGGATCATTAACTATCGTTTTTGGAATAAGCTCAATTGAAGACTCGGCCAGAATCAAAGTTAGCATTTTCTTTCCCCAATGAATTCTACTGGAAATATGTTCTTGAGCATAAAATAATGTGTTTAATTTAAGTTAGAGTCTCTTAGATGAGTCTTAAAATACGGAGAATTACGAAAGTTTAACTTTCAACCATTTAGTATTAGTTGAATTCAATCATGAGATATAATGATCAGCATAAAGTACGCGTGATAGCTAAAGAAAGAATTGAAAAACTCTTTAGGCTAGCATCAGAATGTCATAGTAGAGATCCTGTTCTAGCCGATCGATACGTAGAACTTGCTAGAAAGATCGGTATGAAATGTCAGGTCAGAATACCAAAACGATTTAAAATGTGCTTTTGTAAGGAATGTAACTCTTTTTTAGTTCCAGGTGTAAGTTCTCGTATTAGGAACAGGCACGATGGAAAAGGGAAAGTGATCATAACATGTCTCAAGTGCGGAATGATCAAACGTTATCCAATGAACCGAGAAAAAATCCGAAGAAAAAAAGATTTCATAGGTTGAAAAGAAGATCTTCTAAACTCAAACCGAAAATCTTGATTGGTAAAACAGGTGTTACCGATGCTTTAATTGAGCAGTTGAATAAACAGCTCAAATCTGATAAACTTGTGAAAGTTAAAACTCATAAGGTGGCTATTGTTAATAATGATCTATTAGAAATAACTAAAGTTGTTGCAGTGGCAACTGAATCATCTATTGTAGATGTAAGAGGAGGCACTTTTACTCTCTATAAACCAAAAACAAGTACAGAAAATAAAAAATCAACTAAGTAAAATTACACGTGGTTGTCTTCGGTAATTTCAATTAAATTTTATTGAGAATTATCTTTCACTTATGTAAAATATTATCGATCAATTCATTAACTTGATTACTGAGCTTAACAGGGTATTCTTGGGCTCCATTATTCTTTTTAACACCGTCTGGAAGCATATGTATCTGATCAGCTGCATACTCTTTTATTTCTCGAAGTGATGGAAAATTGGATATGGTTTTTCCATTTTCTATTATTGGTATCAGTAATGGATGCCAGTCATGTTTTGAATCAGGTTTCTCATCCCAGATTGTTATCATATCTTCAATAAATCTTCCAGATTCCGAACATCTATAGACTTGTTTTCTACCTGGTAAAGTAGCCTTTGAAATGTCATCAGTCATTTTCATTTTAGGAATTGCAGCATCTCCCTCGATTCTCTCTACAATCTTGTAAATTCCGTTAAGCGCTGACACATTTCCTTCGTGAGTAATCGAGTTATAATTAGCCCCTGTAATCAATCTCGTACCTACTCCAAAACCATCTATCGGAGCATTTTCTTTTAGGAGTTTTTCAATAACAAACTCGTCTAGATCACTACTAGCAAAAATCTTAGTTTGTGTTAAACCCTCCTCATCAAGGATCTTTCTCACTTTCTTACTCAAATCAAGAAGATTTCCACTATCAAGTCTAACTCCTTTAAGTTCAAAACCGTTCTCTCTTAACTCCTTACCAATGACGCAAGCATTCCTCGCACCTTTTAGAGTATCATAGGTATCTATGAGTAGTATGGAATTGTGAGGAAAAGATTCTGCATATTCACGAAAGGCATCAAGCTCACTTTTCCTGTCCTGAACAAATTTATGCGCCATTGTTCCAATATATGGGATACCCCAAATTTTACCGGCCATGACAAGTGATGTCCCTATAACTCCGCTTATGAAAGCAGCTCGTGCCCCCAGAATGGCAGCATCCCTACCATGAGCCCGACGAGCTCCAAAATCAATAACATCTTTTCCTTTTGCCGATCTCACTACCCTAGAAGCTTTTGTTGCTATCAACGTTTGGTAATTCATGACGTTAAGAATGTATGTTTCAAAAAGCTGAATATCAAGAGATCTTCCAGTAATGTTGATTATAGGCTCATTCGGGAAGACGACCGTGCCTTCAGGGGCTGCATATACATCTCCATCGAATTTGAAGTCTTGGAGGTACTTGCAGAATTTCTCATCAAAGTCTTTTCCACTTGTGGAACTCAACCATTCAATATCTTCCTTTGCTATCTTAAAATTCTCAATAAAATGAATAACTTGTTCAAGTCCGGCTGAAACTAGATATGCTCCTTGGGGAATTTTTCTGACATAGTAGTTTTCTGTGATAGTGTTCAGATTGTTATGGTCAAGATCAGCCTTCGCCATTGTCAATTCATAATAGTCAAGAAATAACCCTATTGAATTCAAATTGATAAAGCCCGATCTACTCTTATTCTTTTCATCAATACCTAACGATCCTGCCATAACTCCTCGAACCTCAAATAGTTAAGATATTACCTCAATAACAGCTTATTCTGTTCCCAATGAAAATTTATATTGAGCATTTGAATTTAGTGTTTAGACCTTAGTATAGAATAAAGACCCTATTAGGAGAAACAAAATTTGCCTTCACCATACGAAGTACCAGCCGATCTATTCCTCAAACGGCTAGCCGCATATATCAAAGAGAATGTCGGAGAAGTCACACCTCCAGTATGGTCTATCACAGCAAAGACTGGATCGCATAGAAAACAGCCACCACAAGACCCTGACTGGTGGTACAAAAGATGTGCTTCGATACTACGGAAATTGTACATTCATGGCACGGTTGGAGTGTCAAAATTAAGAACTGAATATGGAGGCAGAAACAGACAAGGAACCAGTCGGCAACATGCAAGATCATGTGGAGGGTCATCAGTGAGAGAACCGCTCAAACAATTAGAACAGGCGAAATTTGTTTCAAAGGTTGAGAAAAAGGGAAGAATGCTGACCAGTGAGGGTTTCAGCCTACTTAATAAGATCTCTACGGAGATGCTCAAAGAACTCAAGCCAGGAGCAGAAAAATAAAAATGAGTTCTGAGCTAGGTGACGAAGAACTTGAGCGTATTCGTCAAAAAAAGCTAGCTGAGCTCCAAGACTCGATGGTGGATGAACAAAAGGGTGAAAGGGGTCAGGATAGACTTGAAGCTCAAAAGCAGGCTCTACTTAGAACAATACTGACCACTGAAGCTAGACAGCGATTAACCAATATTCGGATGGTTAGACCGGAGTTTGCTGAGCAGCTTGAGCTTCAACTCATTCAGCTCGCGCAGACGGGTAAACTTAAAATTCCATTAAGTGATGATCAATTGAAAGAAACACTCAGGCGTTTGCAAAGTCAGAAAAGGGATATTACAATAAGGAGAATTTAGACTTGGCCAGAAATAAACCAACTTCAAGGAAAAAAAGGCTTGGTAAAGCTGGCAAGATGAGCAGACCAGTTCCAACGTGGGTAGTTGCGAAAACTAGGGGAAGAGTGAGATCAACCCCGAAGAGAAGACATTGGAGGAGAACTAGCCTAAAACTTTGAGGTTGATAGATTATGTCTAATGAAGAAGTCAAGAATACAGTTAACGAAGAAGGCCCCTTAGAAGAGGAGCCTGTTGAGGCTGAGCAGGTTGAGGAGCCTGCTAAGACTGTTGAGCAGGTTAAGGTACCAGCTGGGGAGTTTGTTAAGGAGCCTGCTAAGACTGAAGTGGAAGAAGGCCCAGAAATTGACGAAGACATCGAAATAGTTGACGAGAAATTTTACACAATCAATCTCAGAGATGCCTGGAAGGGGCCTAGAATAAAGAGAGCTCCGAAAACAGTCAGGATCGTCAGAGATTTCGTTAAGAGAAGAATGAAGGTAGATGACGTTAAGATTAGTAATGCTGTAAACCAAGAGATATGGAAAAGAAGCATAAAAAAGCCTCCCAGGAAAATCAAGATAAGAGCTGTAAAAGATAAAGAAGGACAAGTAATAGTGTTTCATGCTACAGGTAAATAGTTACTATCCTTAAACTTCAACTACTTTTTTGGTATAGTCTAGCTTCTTTTCAAGTTAATCTATAACTGAGTCTTCTCATTTCTGACTCTAAATGGTGAATAATT
>Ga0164321_10000122_pt1 | contig 11574 bp, 11 predicted proteins | sample GuaBasSediGuay12_FD_121799 | JGI IMG/M metagenome (GOLD analysis project Ga0164321, IMG submission 121799) | Subseafloor sediment microbial communities from Guaymas Basin, Gulf of California, Mexico - Guay12, Core 4567-28, 21-24 cm | ecosystem: Environmental > Aquatic > Marine > Hydrothermal... | reverse complement strand
CCTGGTTTTGCCCCCTTTCCCGGTAAAAGAAGAATATATCACCGGCGGCTATGATGTTGGGCCGTTGCATACGATTCTTAGTCATGATTTCCTTATCGCTCTGGTCCTTGTTCGCCTGGGAGCATTCAGCATTGGCGTCTGTCAGGGCACCAAGATTATAGAAAGCAAGACCGGAACCGGCCTGGTGCACGCCCGCCATAAGAAAGGAGGCTCCTCGCAGGCACGCTTTGCCCGACATCGGGAGAAACAGATAGAAGAATTTTTAGGACGAGTTTGCAGTTATGGACGGGAGCATATTGAGCCCCATGCCCGGTCACTGGACTATCTGGTCTATGGTGGGGCAAGAACTACCATACTCACGCTGCGAAAACAGTGCCCGTTCCTGAGCCGATTTGACGACCGTGTTCTGCGGATGCTGCTGGATATACCCGAGCCACGCCGGGCGGTACTGGAAAAAGCAATCGATACCATCTGGTCCACCCATGTTATTGAATGGCGTCAGGATAATCCTTAACAGGAATTCCAGGGACACCGTACCAATCAGGGTTGCTACAAATCAGGTCTTACGTCCACTGAATACCAGGCACCTTATTCAGTGATAAGGTCGGCGAGCCGTCATGTATCCGGCAAATGTGGTTACCGTTAGCGGTCTTGTCCTCGTAGCTTAGAAGCGATATAATCCGATGCACCAGCGATAAAAACCACAATCCCTATTGCTGAAGAACAGTGTGTTGTTATCATTGAGAGTCGTAGCAAATGTCGGATTTGAAGACTGAATTCCTGTGCACCGTAACTGCACATGTTGACTGGCGGCAGGTCATAGATGTGGGAGTGACTCCACATGGCATACGGCAGATAATATACATAAAAGGCGGCACATTCAAAGGTCCAAAGCTCAAAGGAACTGTGCTTCCCGGAGGAGGCGATTGGTTTGTTCGTCGGGCTGACCAGATGGTGGAACTTGATGTTCGCTGTGTCTTACGCACTGATGATAATCACCTTATATATTGCTGCCTCAGAGGCATTAACGAAATGACCGCTGAGGTTGCGATCAAGGCAATGACTGGTCAATCTGTCGATTCATCGAAATACTACTTCCGGGTCACAACGGTAACCGAAACCGGGTCCGAGAAATATTCCTGGTTGAATCGTATTGTTGCAGTTGGAGTGGGGAAGTTGATACCGGCTGGTGTCGAGTACGAGATCTACACAGTCCTATGAATGTAGGGCATGTATGGGCCAGGAGTTTTAGCTGTTAAGGTGTGTAGAGTTTTCCATTTATCTGCCCAATTGTGATTGCACCTTTTCTACTTTCGGGAATTATAGGGACCCCATACCAATCCGGTTCAGTACAAATCAGGTATTATGCCCCTATGTGATTTCGAGTATTACCCCGACTATGGCAAAAAGCAGGGCAAGATTCCACGCTGCTATCGATGAGTAAAACAATGGCCCTGGTTTCCCGGTTTCCTCCATTGTTATCTTTCGGTACTGTGAGACATATTTAAAGATAAATAGCCTTAAGAACAGATAATTGATTTTAATGCCACGCCTGGACAGAAATGAAGTGATCATAATGGAAGTTACAATTCCCCAAACAATGCTCATAAGAGCCAATACAAGAAATATGGTGCTCATAGCTCCTCCCTCCATTGTGGGTGATGCCCAGAAATATCAATCACGTATCGATGTATGATTCTTTGTTCTATAATCAAGAGGATTGTAGCATATCCAGTAATTACGGAATTCCAGGGACACTATAATATATAAAGTGACAGGGGGTTAAATGGCCTCCCTCGGGCCTCTCAGATGCATTCTGGCAGGAATCCACGCGTACCAAGCGGAGCCGGTACAGATCAGGTATTAAGCCCCCAGAATACTAAATACCTAAAGCCATAAATGGTGAGCCTTGGTTGTGAGTTAAACGGAGCAGAATGATATCCGTGCAAGCACGAAGTTTGCTTATTGGAGTTATTTCAAGCTGCGATAGGCAGGCTCGGCCATTAAAATAAGAAGCCCCGAGTAACCTCACTTCCTTCACCTGCATCGCCCGGCCTGGCCTTAAGCTTACCTTGTGCCGGCTGCTTCCTGCACCTTTCAGCTTCCACCAAAACCAGTTCTTATGCCGGTCCCCGCTTGGCTACTCGGGACAAATCAATATTAGCACATGTATGATTCATTTGTCAAGTCCCCATATGCGCTAGGAGGTTAATACCGGGTTTTCAGAATCAGCAATCCCGGGGACATTATACGCGTCAGACCTGCTACAGATTAGGTATTATGTCCCGGAACACCAATGGAATATGATATCATCCAGCAGTTACTCTTGTGAGGTGCTTGTTATCAACCAAGTTTGAACTATCTTAAGGATAATCGTTAATGTGTAACAGAAGCAGCCTGTTAAGGACCAGTAAAGGATTGCTCTTTATTCTGACAACCGTCCTGGTAGTCGTCTCATTTCTGGGCATACCGGGAGATTTGCAGAGTTACTCAGATGCCGCCGAAGAGCTTTATTTATGCATACTTCATACCAACGACATGCATTCCGCGCTCATACCACATTCGCCGGCCGTGGACTACCGCCCCGGAGAGGAGAACCCTGCTATAGGCGGATTCGCTCGACTGGCTACCGCCGTGAACGAAGTCCGGGAGAATAAAAGCAGGGAAGGTGAACCTGTACTTCTTCTTGACGCCGGTGATTTTCTGGGAGGCGGCGCCTTCGCCTGGTTGGCCCTCAATGGTTCTGCACCGGAGCTTACCATAATGCAGGAGATGGGATATGACGTTGTGACCATCGGCAACCATGAGTACGATTATGGCCCTGATGTCCTGGCGCAATACCTTCTAAAGGCAGGGTACCCCGAAGCCCACCAGGAAACACTGGTGCTAGCCTCCAACACGGAGGCGCCATCAGCCCATCCGCTGGCTGCCCGGAGTCTTTACAGGAACACGGGCATGTTCGAGCTGGAAAACGGCTTGAAGGTAGGAGTTTTCGGCATTGTAGGCAAAGATGCCATCTTAGCAATGGGTGACAGTGGAGACGTACAGTTTCTAGACCAGCACCAAGCAGCCCGCCAGATGGTAGATGAACTGGAAGAACAGGGTGCCGATATCATTGTGGCCATAAGTCACTCCGGCGTTGAGGAGGATCGGGAGCTGGCAAAAAAGGTCCCGGGGATCGACATAGTTGTAGGGGGTCACTGTCATACCGCACTGCGTGAGCCGATCTTGCAGGGCCCAACCATCATTGTCCAGGCTGGTTCACTGGGAACGTACCTGGGGCAACTGGAACTGGCGTACAACTCCAATACAGGCGAGGTACGGGTGCGCAACGAAGAAAACGATCACCCCTTTCTTATTCCCATTAACAGCAGCTTTACCTGCGATCCACAAATCGATGCTCTGGTCAATGAATATACTCTTGATTTGAACGCCTACATCGAGGAAGTGACAAGCGGTAAATTTGACGATGTCATGAGCACGGTAGCCAGGTCTAACTTTGTCCTGTCCAACCTTCCGCCCTTTAATGAAACTGCGCTGGGTAACTTCATCACCGACGCCATGCGCTTCGTCGCCCAGGAATTTACCGGCGAAGAAGTCGACATAGCAGGGCAGGCTAATGGCAACATCCGGAATAGTATCTCTCCGGGCACCGTGGGATACTCTGCAGGGAACATCTCTTTCTACGAGATTATCGAAGCTACAAGCGTGGGACGCGGACTCGACGGCTACCCGGGTTGCCCAATCGCGTCTGTCTATCTCACCGGCGAAGAGGTGCGCCGTGTGCTGGAGATAACTATACTATTGCAGGAATTCGTGGGAGACTCTTATTTTCTACACTTCTCCGGATTGCGGTACAGCTATAACCCGACCAACGCAATACTCTTGACTTTGCCTTTTGTGAACCTGCCTCTTCCCACGACCCGTGCGGTTACCAGAGCGGAGCTCTACACGGGTGATGGAATTCAACCTGTCAGCAGTGAAGAGTATATCCCCTTGAAGCGAGGAGACGAAAAATTGTACCACCTGGTCACTAACGCCTACCTCCTGCTCTTCCTTCCCCTGGTAACAGACATGCTGCCCCGACTGGAGGTAGCCCCTAAAACTGCCGATGGAGAGCCGGTACCACTGGACAGAATAGACGAACTGATAATACGTCATGCCGATGGAAGAGAGCTAAAAGTATGGGAAGCGGTGGTGATCTACGCCGCAGCCCAGCTATCTGGGGAAGGTGGGGTACCGGAGATCCCCGATTGTTATTCTAGTGTTGGCGGGCGCATCACTAGAGTGTGGACTTTCCCCTTGATAGGGTGGCTGCTCTCCATGCTGGTAGTTATTGTCACTGCCATAATATATCTGATCATCCGCAGGAGAAAACACAGAGAGTCCAGAGACACCATGCCAATTTAGATCCGCTACAAATCAGGTATTATATCTAATAGAGAATACATCGGACGCCCTGGTAACCACGTGTACCAATGCGACAGCACGCATACGAAGAAAACTGGCAGCAAACTCTGGATCGTAAGTGTTGCTAATGCAAAGAGATGCTTTCACGATTAGATTCGTCGTCAAGTACATGATTAGCTGTCCTAGACACTTGGCAATGAACTCGGGGAAGTGAGATAATACACCGGAATATCTGAAGTAGAAGGAGGTTGAGCCAGTGTGCGAATTCTGTCATAAACATGGCGAAGGTGAGAAATGGTACCTGAACGCGGAGAATTATTCGGCTGATCTGTTAAGTGACTTGAAACGGCGCAAGTTCATCTCCGATTTCTTTTCCCTGACGGAGCAGAGTTCCGGACTCCTTACGAGGCTCGGAAACCTGCGGATAATGCCGCGCTTTGTCAAAAGCAAAATAGTGACATACAGGGTGGGCAGGTGGAAGGAATTACATTACGGACAGGTCTTACCGATCGAGGACGTAGAAAGAATCTTCGGTCTGGTCAGCAGCGTAGTACGGCTTCCCTGTTACTGTCGTCACATCAATCTCGGCACTGAACAACGGTTCTGTTACGGGGTAAGCCTGGCGCCACAAGAAGGGGAGATGTTCAAGATAATAAAGGAAATCGATATGGACTATCTGACGGGCCCCGACACTTCCGGCCTTGAAGAATTAACGAAGGAAGAAGCCTTGGAGAATTTCCGTCAGTATGAGAAAGAAGGCCTCTGCCATACCATCTGGACATTTGTGACGCCATTCATCGGAGGGATTTGTAACTGTGACCGTTCTGACTGCGGCGCTATGCAAACGACTGTAACAGAGGGTGTTCCTCACATGTTCCGAGCCGAATACGTGGCTGACGTAGATCCGGAGCTTTGTAACGGCTGCCGGCAGTGTATGCGTGTCTGCCAGTTCGGTGCTATAGGATATAGTGCTGCCAATAAGAAAGTCTTCATTGACCCCCTGCGATGCTACGGCTGCGGTATCTGTCGCGCCAGCTGTACCAAGGAGGCCATCCAGCTTCACGACCGCGTCAGTGCACCCGTGGCGGCTAATCTCTGGTAATGTCCCAAGCTATGAATCGGGGGCAGGCGGGTCTGCAGGCACGGGCTTCGGGGTCGAGTCGGTGACCGGGGCATTATCCCAGATCCCACTGCTTTTCTGTAGGCGGTACTCGCGGTAAAGCCAAAACCCCGCGATAGCGGTACCGGTCACATCTGCTATGGGGATAGACAACCAGACGCCGTTCAGCCCCAGGAAACGCGGCAGGATGAGAATTGCCGGGATGAAGAAAATTAGCTCACGCGCCAGCGAAAGAAAAATGGCTGTCCACCCTTTGGATAGTCCCTGAAAAGTGGTAATGAACATAATGGCCGGACCTATCAGAATGAGTGTTGAAACAAGAATACGCATCCCCGGCACGGCAATAGCCAGCAATTCTGGGTCATCATTGAAAATGGCGATTACCTGAGGAGCGAAGACTTCCAGAAGGACAGTGGCAATACCCAACATCACCACCAGACCAAGGGAGGCTAGTCTGACGGCTGCCCACAGCCGCTTCCAGAGGCGTGCGCCCACGCAGAAGCCAACGATCGGTAGAAGACCGTGGGCAACTCCGATAATGGGCATAAACGCGAGGTCGATAATACGTATCCCGATTCCCAGAGCCGCCAGTGTTAGCGAACCGAAACCAGCCACAACCCGGTTGAACAAGATGAACACAATTGTCTCCGTAAGTTCCATCAGAAGCGATGGCAGGCCCACACGGTAGATCTGTACTATGATAGAAAGGTTAGGTTTAAGGTGGTGCAGCTTCAACCTGTAGACGGATCTTCCGCCGACCAGATAGTAGAAGCTGAGTGCAGCAGCGATTCCCCCGGTTATGGTTGTAGCCAGCCCAGCTCCGCCAACACCCATCTCCGGGAAAGGCCCCCAACCAAAGATAAAGAATGGGTCGAGGACGGCATTGAGCACAGCACCAACGACAGTGAAAATCATGGGCTTAACCGCATCCCCGGCTGCGTGGAAAACATTGCGCGACATGAGTCTAAATAGAATAAATGGTATTCCCCAGCCTAGAAAAATAAGGTAATCAGTCGTCATGACTACGATGTCCGGCGTAGCTCCAAGTAGAATGGCTACAGGCCTGGCAAGGAAGACACTGACAATGGTGAGAATAACACCGAATATGGCAGTCAGTGGAAAGATCTGGCCGGCCACCTGGTTGGTTGCCTCGATGTTTCTTTCACCGAAACGCCGTGATGCCAGGGCATTGGCACCAACGCCTGTGCCAACGCCGATGGAGATCACGGCAATATAAAATGGAAAGGTGATGGTTACAGCGGCAATCGCCTGATAGCTGAGCTGACCCAGCCAGAATGTGTCAGCCAGGTGGTATAGGGAGATGGTTACCGCCGAGGCAATGCTGGGCGCACTCAGGCGGAGGAGTAGCTTGCTTAGCCGCTCTGTACCGAGACGTGCGGTAGTCTCATGAAGCTCATCAGGCTTGTCTGTCTTCATCGTCCTTGCAGCTAAACATAGCTATTCAGTCCGTCATTATTTGGCACAGGAAACTGACGGGGTCATAGTGCGGGTGAAGATGCAGGCGTTCTATTGTACTCCGGTGTTTCCGCGCAATTTTACTCCTATGCCTGGGAATATGGCAAGTCGTTCGCCTGCAATGCGTATTCATACTTGCCAAACCTGTTGAGCTAGTATTACGGCAGTACAACGTGTATCGAATTGTGTTATATTCATGATCAGACCGAGGCGGAGATATATCGAATTTAGGCTGTCTTGGTTAATAACCGCGGATTGTTCAGGCAGAGAGGAAACTCATGAAAGTCATTGGATTAATCGGAGGCATGAGCTGGAATTCTACATTGGAGTATTATCGAATCATCAATGAGTCACTTGCCCGGAAGTTAGGTGGTCTTCATTCAGCCCGCCTGGTGCTCTATAGCCTGGATTTCGATAAGATTCAAAGAGCTCAGCACGAAGACCGCTGGGATGATCTAGCCGGTATTCTTGTCGATGCAGGTAATGCTGTTAAGCGGGCGGGCGCTGACTTCCTGTTGATCTGCACAAACACTATGCACAAAGTTGCTGAAGATGTGGAAGGGAAAGTTGATCTGCCACTGCTTCACATTGCTGATGTAATTGGTGATGCCGTCAGGGAACGAGGAATGCATCGGGTAGGCCTGCTGGGAACGAAGTTTGTAATGAAAGAATCTTTCTATCAGGGGAAGCTTCGAGAGCGCTTTGCTTTCGAGGTACTTGTGCCTGGGGACGACGATATGGATACCATCCATCACATTATTTTTAATGAGCTCTGTGAGGGCAAGATTAATTCCTCCTCCCGCCGTGTTTGTGGCCAAATCATCGGCGATTTGGTTGATCAGGGTGCTGAGGGCATTGTGCTCGGCTGCACTGAACTTCCCTTGCTGATCCGGCCTGGCGACGTGAGTACTTCAGTATTTGATACTACCCGGCTCCACGCAGAAGCAGCAGTCAACCTGTCACTCAATGAGGTTTAGCAGTTCTGTCCCTATTGGTACGGCGCTACACCTCTGTTCGGGCGTAGAATGTCAGGGTAGATTGTGTGATACACCAAATCAAGCGTGCGCAATCCTCGATATGTGAGCACTGAAGGAACATCCTTCCAATTGAACCTACCGCGGGTAATGTATTGTGGCCTAGCAGGCTAATCGCTGAAGGCGCATATCGGAGACCGGTTCAATGTCTTCGCCTCCGTCTGAACAGCGAAAGACACCACAATAGACCAATGACGATGAAAAAAAGGTACGGTGGGGAGAACGATCTTTCGCCGGTGCTAGCAAAGGCTATCGCTGCTGCGGGAGGTGGTGTTCGGGGCGCTACTGCTCCCGCAGGTATTTCGTAGGCAGGTATCTCGGCAAGAATTTCATAGGCAGCTATTTCAGTACCGAGATACTCCTTGGGCGCCCAACCCAGGTGGTTGTTTCTGCCGGTAGCTTCGGCCCATACCCATCCTGGCTCACCTGCCAGCTCAAAGAAAGCGGTTGCCTTGTCATAGTCAGGTAGACAGACCAGTACGGCAGTATGTTCCGGGACAAGCACTATGGCCGAGCGAAATCCAGCAGCTTTGTACATGACCGCCAGTAATACCACCATATCTTCACAATCACCCTGCCCAATTCCATCCTCAACAATGGTTGTAGCCAGCTCGTCGGCGTTCTGCGCAAACTCTTCACTGCCATTCACGTCTATATCAGAGGCATATTTCACCCTGTCACGGACGAATTCAAATACCGCCTCTGCCCTCTGCAGCAGGTCTGGATACTCATTGGCAATCTGCTCACCCAGGATATGAGCTGCGTTAGCCTGGTCACCCAGGCTCTGGAAGGCTATAGCCGGACGAAACCCTGTCTCAGTTATTTGATAAAAACCATCTTCGCCGAAGGCCCTGGTTCTGCACATCTCCCAATCATCGAAAATATCTCCGTCTCTTTCGTGGAAACCTTCAGACAGAAATGCCGAGGCGTAGCCTGCCGTCGCCAGCGCCGCTAACAGGACAATTACTAAACCCAGTAAAATCCAGACTCTCTTCATAACGGTCCGGTCAGTGCCGCATGGAGTATTAAGCCAAAGAAGACGAGATAACCAAAGATATGCAGTCCTGCAGCCACGGGGTTAGCGGTAATACTGCCAAACGGAATTTTTGGCGTTAGCTTGTCTACGATATAGAATAGGGCTACTCCAAGCAGCAAACTTATCGCAAAGCTCAAAGCCAGTAAGCCCCACGTCCTGAAATCGAAGATGTACCACACTATTGGAGCTGTGACCGCAGTCAGTGCGGTAATAGCACCGTGGATAACGAGGCCAATCAGGATGAAGAAGCCTGCCACGAATAACCCGACAGCCACCGGGCTCTCGCCTATGCGCTCGCGATAAGGAACCTGGCGGATAAGAGCATCCAGTGCTCTGACTCCAAGCCAGGCCAGAAAAGCAGAGACGAAAACCAGCAACACAACCTTGGCCAACCATATTAAGACAATGACCCAGAAAGGGATGCCTAAACCTAACTCTGGCATTTTAGTGCCTCCTTATTGCCCATATTCGATTAACAGTAATGGCGTAGCATGAGTTCCGACAACGGTCGCTGGTTATGTAAAGTCTGCAAAAGCAGTGCAATCTTTGTGGAATTATGGGACATTTCATAGTGCCAAGCACCACCCGACTACAGGATTATTCTATATAGTGTAGCATTTTCTTGTCTCGAATGTGAATTTCGGGGACACCATGCCAATCAGGACTGCTACGAATCAGGCATTATATCCCGGAATACAACTGTTGTATAATAGGCATAAGTAATTCGGACGTAAGGAAGATTACGGAATTGCTAATCCCCAGACTGGAGGGTCAACTTCGTGAAAGTAGCAATTATTGGAGCAAGCGGGCAGATTGGAGCATTCATTCGCGATGAAGCATTGGCACGGGGTCATCAGGTAACTGCGATTGTCCGCAATCCAGAGAAAATAACTGTGCAGAACCCGCTCCTTACGGTTGTGAGAGCGGATGTCCTCAAGGATAAGGTCGATGAACTCGTGAAAGGTCATGACGCGGTTATAAGCGCCTACAACCCGGGCTGGAGCAATCCAGATATTCATAATGAGCAAATCAGGGGCTACAAGGCGATTATCAACGGGGTAAAAAGGTCGGGAATTAAGAGACTGCTGGTTGTCGGTGGAGCCGGGACTCTTGAGGTCGCCCCCGGCGTGCTGGTTTTGGATATGACGAACTTCCCGGAACACGTGAAAGGCGGAGTACTGGCAACCAGGGAAACGCTTTACATGTTAAAGGAAGAAAAAGAACTTGAGTGGACATTCTTGAGTCCTCCGAGTTCGATCGCCCCCGGAGAGCGGACAGGACATTACCGGGTTGGGAAGGACCAGCTTCTTAAGAACGAAGAGGGCGAAAGCAAAATCTCCACGCAGGATTACGCCGTTGCCATGCTCGATGAACTTGAGCACCCGCAACATATTCGCGAAAGATTCACTGTTGGCTACTGAATTCCCGGAACACCATGCCAGCTAGGCCTACTACGAATCAGGCATTATGTCCCCTGAGCACGTGGCTAATTCGGAATATAATAGGTTGAAAAACCGGAGCACAGATATATATGCTCTGCACGGCATAATAATAAAGCGGGAGGTATATAAACATGCCAGTTGTTCGTACACCAGATGAACACTTTTCCAGATTGCCTGATTTCTCTTTTACTCCACACTATATCGACGTTAACGGATTGCGTATACATTATGTTGATGAAGGCAAGGGAGAGACCATACTCTGTTTACATGGCGAACCCTCGTGGTCATTTCTATACCGTAAAATGATTACCCCCATGTCAGAAAAACACCGTGTTATAGCTATGGACTTCGTCGGCTTTGGCCGGTCCGATAAGTTCGCCGAGCGGGAAGCATATACCTTTAACATGCACCTGGACACGCTGATGGGTTTTATAAAGGCGATGGACCTCGAGCAGATCACTGTCGTGGTACAGGACTGGGGTGGGTTGATCGGTCTGGCTGCGGTCGCTCATATGCCGGAGTATTTTGCCAGGCTGATCATCATGAATACATTCCTGCCCACAGGTAAGAGCAAACCCAGCGAAGCTTTCCTGGCCTGGCGTAGTTATGTTGAGAATCATCCTGATTTGCAGATCGGCCGGTCCATACTTGGTGGCATGGCTCATCCCGAGAACATTACTAAAGAAGTCGTGGCCGCCTATGAAGCGCCTTTTCCAAATATTAAGTACAAGGCCGGGGCTGCCATGTGGCCGCTCCTAGTCCCCATTAGCCCGGATAACCCCGCTTCCGCCGAAATGCAGCACGCGCGGGGAATCCTGTCGAAGTGGGACAAGCCAGCCCTGGTCATGTTTTCTGATAAAGACCCTATTACCGGTGGTGGTGACAAGTTCTTTCGCTCTCTCATACCCACAGCCAAAGACCAGCCGGAGATTGTAATCAAGGACGCCGGGCACTTTCTCCAGGAAGAGAAAGGCGGGGAAATATCTCAGCATATACTGGACTTCATAGAACGAACGCCCGTTGCCTAGTATTTCGGCTGGTCCTGTAGGCTAGGTG
>Ga0164321_10000121_pt1 | contig 11608 bp, 9 predicted proteins | sample GuaBasSediGuay12_FD_121799 | JGI IMG/M metagenome (GOLD analysis project Ga0164321, IMG submission 121799) | Subseafloor sediment microbial communities from Guaymas Basin, Gulf of California, Mexico - Guay12, Core 4567-28, 21-24 cm | ecosystem: Environmental > Aquatic > Marine > Hydrothermal... | reverse complement strand
GAGTTAAAGGAATATGAACGCATGGACCTTATCGGGCAATTAACGGTTCAAGGAAATGTTCCATGTTTGACCTGTGGCGAGGGGGATGAGTGCGAGATGAGCGGATTGAAAGTGTTGTACGGTCCAGATGCCAAGACATCCGATTACGGATACTCGCGGGTTGAGGATCAGAAAGAAGTATGGGAAGAAGCAATCCAAATCGGTCGTCTTATCGGTGAACGCTTACAAACAACTATTAGGGGCTAAACTCAATAAATAAGCTCTTCCACCAGGTCGAAAAAAAACCGTGTCCGGTGAAGAAAAGTGTTAGTCTTTCCTTTACTCACCAACCAAAACACCAAAAGGAGCCAAGAACCATGACTTACAGTTCACTCACCTTTGAAATAGAGGCTGGTGTTGGGCTGATCCGCCTCAACCGCCCCGACGACGGTAATGCAATTATTCCGGAGATGGCGTGCGAACTTTTGGATGTTGCCATCCGCTGTGACGAAGACCCTGAAGTCCGCGCGGTGGTGTTGACCGGCAACGGCAAGATGTTTTGCGTGGGGGGCGATCTGAAGGCCTTTGCCGCCCAGGCTGATGGAGTCTCTCGCTATATCAAAGAAATCACTCATGCCTTTCACGCAGCGATATCCCGATTTAACTGGATGGATGCACCAGTGGTTGGTGCCATAAACGGAACAGCCGCGGGCGGAGGATTCAGCCTATCACTGACCACCGATATTGCCATTGCCGCAGAGTCGGCAAAATTTACTATGGCCTACACCAAGGCCGGCTTAGTTCCGGACGGCAGTTCTAGCTTCTTCTTGGCACGTATGGTGGGATTGCGCCGTACCAAGGAGATGGCATTGTTAAATCCGATATTGTCGGCAGAACAAGCCATGGAGTGGGGACTCGTTAATCAAGTGGTTGCCGATGATCAAGTGCTGACTGCCGCACTTGAAATAGCACACAAGTGGGCAAAAGGGCCAACCCGATCCTTCGGTGAGACCAAGCGTTTGATCCTCTCCGGCGCAACCGAAAGCCTTGAATCCCAGATGGAAAGGGAATCCCGCATAATTGCGATAATGGCAGGCAGCGCAGATGGGCGTGAAGGGATAGCCGCCTTTGTCGCCAAGCGTACACCAGAGTTTCAGGGAAAATAATCGACTAACAAGAAATTGCACCGGGCGCCAATACAAAGCGTCGCGGAGCTTTTAGGGTATGTAAGCTAGAAATCGACTATGACCACTGCTGCTGAAAGCTATGATAGCCCTCTTAAAAGTATATGTTACCTGATCGGCGGTGTATTCGTTTTCTCACTTCAAGACGTCATCATCAAATGGATAAGTGGCAAATATCCAGTACATGAAATCGTATTGATAAGAAGCTTTTTCGCTATAATTCCGATTCTATTTATTGCCTATTTAGAGGGCGGCCTGCATTTATTGCGAACCAACCATTATGTGACCCATATCATTCGTTCCTTTTTAATGTTTGGCGCCTATATATGTTTTTATTTATCTCTGGCCGCGCTTCCGTTGGCTGAAACGGTTAGCTTATTTTTTTCAGCTCCGATTTTTATAACGATTCTGTCTGTGACATCCTTGGATGAAAAAGTTGAGTTTAGAAGCTGGATAGCGGTTTTGGTTGGGTTCTTCGGTGTTATTATAATGTTGAGGCCCAGTTCTAAAATGATAGATCCGGCAGCCTTTTTAGCGTTATTAGCTGCGTTTTTATACGCTATAGCTTCAATCATTACAAGAAGGTTAGGAAAAACTGAAAATGGCGTATCCTTGGCTTTTTACCCTATAGTCATGTATATTATATTCTCTACGATTCTTAGTATATCATTAAACAACATTGCCGTTACCCAAAAATCTCATCACAGTTTGGCATTTCTTTTTCGAGAATGGCAACTCCCTTTGCAAGGTGACCTATTTCTATTCATTATATTAGGTCTAATCGCCGCAGTGGGATTTTATTTCCTTTCGCAGGCCTATCGATTGGGGCAGCCATCAACCATTGCCCCTTTTGAGTATATTGCCGTTCCTTTGAGTGTCGTATGGGGTTATATTTTTTGGAAGGACATTCTTGAACCTCAATCAGTTATAGGTATGGTATTGATTGTTGGGAGCGGGCTGTACATATTTGGGAGCAAAAAAATATTAACAAACAAATACGTGTTAAGTATATTTAAAATAAAGATTAGAAGATAATCTCAGCATCCTTCATTTAGGCAATGACAAGACGGGTAAACTTGTGTGATCTGCACAATGATTAGCAATCTTGGATTAATTGTAAAACCTCCAACATATAGCATTCCCTCTTTGCCAATGAAAGTGAAACACCTACCCCTTGAAAAATTAGCCACCTTTTGGAAATGCACTGCGACCTGTGTTCACAGATGTTTGACTCGAACATTTTCTAATTTTATCTTTTGACTGATGGACAATGCCATAAAGTGGTATTATATATTTAAAAGAACACTATAAAGGAGGGACCAAACAATGGGAAAACAGACCTTGACAGTACCGAATATTACTTGCGGGCATTGTGTAATGTCTATAAAAAATGAATTAAGTGAATTGGAAGGGATTGCAAAAGTAGATGGTGACCCTGAAAACAAAAGTATTACTGTTGAATGGGAATCACCGGTCACTCTGGATAAGATTAAAGACACATTAAAAGAGATCAATTATCCGGCAGAATAAAAAATGGGGAAGTTATGGCTGATCAGAAAGTTACATTGCCGATTACAGGAATGACATGTGCAAACTGTGCCATGAATATTGAACGGGCTGTGAATAAGCTTAATGGCATAAAGGAGGCAAATGTTAATTTTGCTGCAGAGCAGGCAACCGTTGCTTTTGATCCTAAGATCCTCCATGTTAGAGACGTGGTCGAAAATATCCACGGCTCAGGTTATACTGTTGCTACAGCGAAGGTTGAATTGCCGGTCACCGGTATGACCTGCGCCAACTGTGCAATGAACATCGAAAAGGCATTAAATAGAAAGATCCCAGGTGTTATTAATGCCTCAGTAAATTTTGCCACGGAACGGGTATACGTTGAATATGTCCCTTCGATTTCTAATATTGATGAAATAGTATCAATCATAAAAAAAGCAGGGTATGGTGCTATACCTCCTGATGAAGTTCTTGAAGGTGAAGATCCTGAGCTGGTAGCTCGTAAGGCTGAAATTAAGGATCAGACTCTCAAATTTACAGTAGGGGTGTTGTTTGCCCTCCCTCTTTTTCTTCTAAGTATGGGGCGGGATTTTAACATCACAGGCTTGTGGAGCCATGAATCCTGGGTCAATTGGCTTTTCTTAGCACTGGCCACGCCTGTCCAGTTTTACACGGGATGGGATTATTATGTAGGAGGATTAAAAAGCCTTAAAAACAAGAGCGCAAATATGGATGTTCTTGTTGCCATGGGATCATCCGTAGCTTATTTTTATTCTTTAGCCGTCTTACTTTTTCCATTCCTGGGCGAACATGTATATTTTGAAACATCTGCTGTAATTATTACCCTTATCAAACTGGGCAAACTACTCGAAGCCCGAACTAAGGGCAAAACCGGCGGAGCAATCCGCAAACTTATCGGCCTTCAGCCAAAAACCGCAACTATCCTGGAAAACGGCATCGAAAACGAAATCCCTCTAACCCGGGTCAAAAAGGGTGATATCGTTATTGTCCGCCCTGGCGAACGGATTCCAGTCGACGGCATCGTACTCGAAGGAGAATCAGCAGTAGATGAATCCATGCTCAGTGGTGAACCCCTGCCTGTTGACAAGTATACGAACGACACAGTTGTTGGCGGAACAATAAACGGAGAAGGCCTTTTAAAGTTCAAAGCAACACGAGTTGGCAAGGAGACAGCCCTTGCCCAGATTATTAAGCTTGTCCAGGAAGCCCAGGGAAGTAAGGCTCCCATACAGGCGCTTGCAGATCGGGTGGCGACAATATTTGTTCCATCTGTCATTGCTATAGCCATCATTACCTTTGCAATCTGGTGGGGAATCACTGGCGAATTTGTACCTTCCATGATAAGGCTTGTAGCTGTGCTTGTAATTGCATGTCCGTGTGCTTTAGGGCTTGCAACCCCCACGGCAATAATGGCCGGCACAGGGAAAGGTGCTGAAAAAGGTATCCTGTTCAAGAAAAGTGAAGCCCTTGAGAATGCTACAAAGCTCGATACAATTGTGCTGGACAAAACCGGAACTATCACAATAGGAAAACCCGCCGTGGTCGACATCATACCTTTTGATCCGGCCATTAAGACCGAAGATCAGCTCTTAAAGCTCGGAGCATCGGTTGAAAGAGGATCGGAACATCCGATTGGAAAAGCGATTGTTAATGAGGCAAAGATAAGAGATATCGGCCTTTGGGAGCCTGAAAATTTTAAAGCTTCGGTCGGCTTTGGGGTTGAGGCATATGTAAACAGCAATTTTGTAAGACTGGGAAAGCCCAAATGGTTTCATGAACTTGGAATCGAAATAGATAACGCCAAAGATAATATAAGTCACTTACAGTCCGAAGGGAAAACGGTAATGGTCCTGGCATTGGATAATGAGCTGTCAGGCTTGATTTCGGTATCTGATACATTGAAGCCTGAATCTAAAGAGGCCATCGAACAACTTCGCAACCAGAATCTTAAAGTAGTTATGCTTACAGGAGATAATCTTCAGACAGCTCAAGCCATTGCTTCTCAAGTAAATATTGATGACATTTTTGCAGATGTGCGTCCCGAAGAAAAATCATCCAAAATTAAAAAACTCCAGGAAATGGGAGAAAAGATTGGAATGGTAGGGGATGGAATAAATGATGCGCCGGCACTAGCTCAGGCGGATGTTGGCCTGGCTATCGGAACCGGAACGGATGTGGCGATTGAAACAGCAGATGTAATCCTTTCCAGTGGCAGTTTAACCGGCGTATCCAGAGCTATCACCCTTAGCAGTGCAACCATGAACACTATTAAGCAAAATCTTTTCCTGGCGTTTTGTTACAACATTTTGCTCATTCCCGTTGCAGCAGGAATTTTATACCCTTTTGATATTTTCCCAGGCTTTATGAGACAGCTTCATCCGATACTTGCTGCCCTTGCAATGGCCTTAAGCAGTATTTCCGTGGTAACGAACAGCCTCTTTTTGTATAACAAGGAAATTGAATAGGCATCGATTAGAAGGGTTATCTTTTCTTGACAATATTATCATTTTTGCCTGATTATAAGGAGTTAAATATGGATTTGGCTATTTAGAGAATTAATTAAATCAAAAAAGATACCAGCTATAACACACAGGAGCCCAAAATGGATTATATCAAAATACGATTCATTAGCGATTTTGATCAGCTCGATTCCAAGTTCGAAAAAACCATTGATGAAATGTTTAGATCGATAAGCCCCATGTTTGCGCTATCAGCACGGAAATGGAAGCCTCAAATGGATATTTATGAAACCCCTGACGAGATCCTTATTCTTGCTGAAATCGCCGGGGTCAATAAAGAGGACCTTGAACTAGAAATCAGTAGCAAGGCTGTCAAGATTTATGGAAACCGTACTGAATTTCCCCGCGTTAAAAACGCAACATACAGATTAGCTGAAATCCAGTATGGAAGGTTTGAGCGTATCCTATTTCTTCCGGCACCCATCGATCCTGAAGTAGTTTCAGCTTCATATTCAAACGGTTTTCTCCAGGTCCGACTGGCCAAACTTTCACTCGATAAAATACGCAAGATACCCATTACAGAAGGATAGCCGTTATCTTTTTTATCCTATTATCCTTCAAAAAAATACAGCTTGGAGGTAACAGTGACACAGCCTCAGTCATCCATTGAAATCAGCACAGATAAATTGCCGGGGACTCTTCCCATTCTCCCTTTATTTGATGCAGCCCTTTTCCCTAAAATGGTTTTGCCCCTTGTTGTCATGCAGGGGAAATCGATTCAACTGGTGGACGAAGCCATGTCCCATAATCGTATCATAGGGCTTATTGTCGCGAAACAACCTATTCAGGAAAGCACTTATACGAAAGATGATCTGAATGCAATTGGTACAAGCGCTTTGATCCTTAAAATGGCAAAAACGGAAGACAACAAATTGCAATTGCTGGCTCAAGGTCTGGAGAGATTCAGGGTAAAAGAATATATTGGAGGTAAACCTTACCTCCAGGCCGCTGTAAACTATATTAAGGATGCAGAAAAGAGAGATAAGGAAACCGAGGCCCTGATGTCTAACATGGTCAGTCAGTTTACCAGGTTTGCTGAGCTTTCTCCTGGTCTACCCCAGGAAATAGTTGCAATGGCAAAATCTATACAGGAACCTGGCATATTGGCCGATATGGTTACCTCTACCATTAATTCCTCCCTTGAGGAAAAGCAGTCGATTCTGGATATTTTTAATGTCAAAAAACGATTAAAAGAAGTTACCAGGCTTGTTAACTATCAACTGGAAATTCTCGAATTAGGAAACAAGATACAGTCTCAGGTCAAAGGGGACATGGATAAAAGACAAAGAGAATATTATCTGCGTGAGCAACTCAAAAAGATCAAGGAAGAACTGGGTGAAAAGGATGAAGCTACAGTAGAAATTGAAGACTACAGAGCAAAAATCGATGAGAAAAATCTTCCCGAGGAAGCCCGCAAAGAAGCTGAACGTGAACTTGACCGTCTTGCCCGTATGCACCCATCCTCTGCGGAATATACCGTGGCATCTACTTATCTGGACTGGCTGACAACCCTCCCCTGGCATGAAAGTACCGAAGACAACATTGATATAAACATGGCGAAAAAGGTTTTGGATGACGATCATTACGGGCTTAAGAAACCAAAAAAGCGGGTAATCGAATATTTAGCAGTGCGCAAGCTCAAGCCCGAGTCAAAGGGCCCTATCCTGTGCTTTGTGGGTCCTCCCGGTACCGGAAAAACATCTCTGGGCAACTCAATAGCCCGGGCTTTGGGAAGAAAATTTGTCCGTATCTCCTTAGGTGGTGTAAGGGATGAAGCTGAAATCAGAGGACATCGGCGCACCTATGTCGGAGCCCTTCCCGGTCGTATTATTCAGGGAATCCGGCGTTCAGGATCAAACAACCCAGTATTTATGCTGGACGAAATAGACAAGGTGGGAAGCGATTTTCGCGGTGATCCATCATCGGCCCTACTGGAGGTTCTTGATCCTGAACAGAACTTTTCTTTTTCAGATCACTATCTGGATGTGCCGTTCGACCTGTCCAAAGTCATGTTCATAACGACTGCGAATATTCTTGATACTATACCGCCTGCCCTTAGGGACAGGATGGAGGTATTAGAGCTTCTGGGTTATACACTTGACGAAAAAATTAAAATTGCAACAAGATATCTCATCCCCCGACAACGTGAAGCCCATGGTCTAAAGGCTAACCAGATATCATTCACAAAAGGAGCATTAAAGCGGATCATTTCAGGCTATACTCGGGAAGCGGGCTTAAGAAACCTGGAGCGCGAAATTGCAACGGTTTGCCGAGGGGTGGCAACCAAGATAGCGACAGGCGATGTAAAACCTGCCAAAATCAGGATTGATGATATTTCTGAGTATCTTGGGCCGATTCGCATGATTTCAGACGTAAAATCAAGAATTTCAATACCTGGTGTGGCCATGGGGCTTGCCTGGACACCTGCAGGTGGGGAGCTCCTTTTTATTGAAGCCACAGCCATGAAAGGGAAAAAAGGCCTTACCTTAACCGGCCAGCTTGGAGATGTTATGAAGGAATCCGCAACCGCAGCATTAAGCTTTATTCGGACAAATGCAGCATCTCTGAAACTTGACGAAGATTTTTTTGAAAATAGCGATATTCACCTGCACGTACCGGCTGGCGCCATACCCAAGGATGGCCCTTCTGCTGGTGTAACAATGCTAACCGCCCTGGTATCGCTGCTATCCAAAAAAACCATCCGGAAGGACCTTGCCATGACCGGTGAAATAACCCTGAGAGGTCAGGTGCTGCCGGTTGGCGGTATAAAGGAAAAGGTTCTCGCTGCCCATCGTGCGGGTATTAAAACCATCGTAATGCCAAAGTGGAACGAGAAAGATCTCGAAGATATACCGATAAAAGTTCAAAATGAAATCGCTTTCCATTTTGTTGACAAAATGATGGAAGTTTTAAAAATAGCAATTCATTAATGAAAGAATCGGCTCATCATGATGTATTATTCAGCGCTCTCCCTTCCCCTTTACTGAAAAGAATCATATAGAGAATGAATATGTAACAGAGCAAAGCACTAACAGCAAAAGGACGATAAAAGGTTCCCAGAGGGGCCAGCAAGATAGCTGTAATCCAATGAACGGCAATAATTGTTTTGGAATGAAGCTGAATGGGAAAATCATGCTGCCGACAGATTACGGCAAGACCGCTGAGATTCCAGCCGTAAAGAGCTGCAAAGGAATGCATCCGCAACAGCAGCTTTGTCTTTTCAGGCGTGTAATCCGGAGAAAATTCGTATGCAATATAAATGATTCCGGTAATCGCGGTATATATCAAAAATAACATCCCGGAAGTTAAAAAACTTTTTTGCTGAACCTTAACTGCAAGCCGTTTAAATAAGTAATATATCATTACTACGGCAAGGAACAGAGTCGTTGTGACTACAAGCTGGGGAACCAGCATCTCAAACAGAATAAACATAAAAAAGATGATAACACCAAGGTTGATGATCCAGAAACCAGCGTTTTTCAGGTATAGAATCAATTTGCTAAAATCTTCTTTCACAAAGGAAAACATCACAGACATGGTGATTAAAGAAAGGGGGAATGAAAATCCAAGAAAAAAAGTGTCAAGTTTTAGCTTTGGCAAAATAAGAACTTTTAGGAATTCATTATTTAAAATAACCAAACCGGAAATCACAAGACCGATTGAAAGGCATAGAAGCGATGCCTGGTGAAATTTTGCCGAGACTGCGACCTTAGGTTTGAAAAAATCGCTCGGGAGGATAGAAAATTTTCGTATCCTAACCGAATCGACAATCAAGGCGAGCACAAAGGCAACGACAATGGCAGGTATATAAAGTTTGCTAAACGCCAGGATTGCGTAGGTTATGGTAAATGTAAGAAAAAGGGCGGCTTTTTTAGACAGTTGTTGCTGCTCTTCGCTGTAATAGATTAATATCGTTCCGCCGCTGCAAAGGTTAAAAAGAAAGATATGAAGCCTTTCATAATTATACAGAGTTTTGCCGGGAACAAATAGATGTAAAAATCCAAATAGCAATGCAAGTGACATTAAGCACATCAAGAGATATTTTAGCCTGTTACTCATAAATATTTCCTGTTCGGATTTTGCCTGAATATGACTTTTCGTTCAGGCATTAACTAATAAGTTTTCTTGCCCAGCAGGTGCCTCAGGGCTCCTTCCAGATCCGGGTTGCGGAACCTGTATCCTGTTGCCAGAAGCTTATTCGGTACTACTCTGGTGCTTGAAAGGAGGATTTCTCTGCCCATCTCTCCGAAAGCCGGCTTTATGACTGTCTCAGGCACTGAAAACAGAGTCGGCCGTGAAAGCACTTTTCCCAGAGTTTTGGTGAACTCGAGATTTGTTACAGGGTTAGGAGCGACTACATTTATCGGACCCTCAATATTGTTATTTGAAACAACATGATAAATAGCCCCGATAACGTCATCTATTCCTATCCAGCTCATATATTGATTACCGGGCCCGAGTTTTCCCCCAAGGCATAATTTGAATGGTAACAGCAGCTTGTTAAGAGCACCCCCCAAAGGAGAAAGTGTAATCCCGATACGCAAAAACACAGTTCGAACACCTTTGATTTTTGCAGAAGCAGCCGCCTGTTCCCATTCGCTACACACTCCGGAAATAAAATCAGCGCCACAAGTGTCTTCTTCGGTCAGTGGTTTATCACCCCGGTTTCCGTAATACCCTATGGCAGAAGCGCTAATTAGCACTTTGGGGAGTGGATCAAGTTTGGCAATCTTTTCTGCAATAAGGCTTGTGCTTTTGTTACGGCTTTCAACTATCTTTTTCTTCTTTTCTTTTGTCCACCTTCCCTGGCCGATACTTTCGCCGGCCAAATGGATGACCACATCTATATTTTCAATGCCGTCAAGATCGAGCAGACCCGAAGCCGGATCCCAAAATACTTCATTTTCAGCAGAGAGCGGCGACTTTCGGACCAGTCTTATAACCCGATGCCCGCCTGTTGTCAAAAAAGGCACCAAAGACGATCCAAGCAGGCCGCTCGCCCCGGAGATCAGAAATGTTAACGGGCCTTTATCCTTTTGCCTTAAATGATCAGCAATGTCATAGGCTAAAGTGGTATGCCGAAAATGAAAAATCCGTTCGAGCCTCTGATTGATCAGAGAGCTACCAAAAAAATTTCCAAACGGATTAATAGGCAGAGCGTATTCAATTTCATCTGCAAGATAACATTTATCGGTTCCATCGGGGATAAACCTATGGGTGTGAATCCAGTGAGCAAAGGGGCCTTTGATCTGTCTATCCCGGAACAGTCGGTTTTCTTTATATTCAATATGCTCGGCGATCCATCTGATCTTCAATGGCAGCGGGCCGGCGCTTATCTTCATGATCGTTTTGGCCCCTTTTTCTATTTCGCCGCTTTTATAAACTATATCAAGCGGATCCCAGGGCGGACTCATTCTTTCTATAGCACCCGGTCTGGAATGCCATTTAAAAACTTCTCTTACCGGTGCATTTATTTTTGATCGTTTGATAAAAATTTCTTTTCGCATTTATTCGGAGTCTTCAATCAATGTTTCATATAAATTATGATACAAAAATGTCTCATAAGGCAAAGCATAGCATTACTTTATCCTTGCCTTGATTCAATCTTAAACCTGAAGAGTAGGTTGATATGTATATTAATTAGGGCATGATGCCCAAATGCAAGCAATTATATTCACCAAGATCAAAATGGCACATTTATTGCTATTTCCCTTTACCAAAGTTTAATTTAGAATTAAAGTAAAAACTATTATCGTAATTTGGCCGGACATCTCATAAATGGAGAGAAGCTATGATGCGATTAGAGGATATAAGAGAAAATGAAGATTTGCTAAATGCCATAGACTGGGATATGACACCGGAAGAAGCCGTCAGGCTGTACCTTGAATGGGGCAACAACTGGGCAGGTGGCAATTATGTGATCAGGTCCAAGGATGATATAACACACTATTTCGTAGTGAATACTTGGGATGAAAACCCGGTTATTTTCCTCATCAGGCGAAATTCTGAGGAGGCGGTGGAGCTTGCCAAAATTGACATGCCGGATGATATAAAAGATTGTTTTCTGGAAGAAAACGGTAATCTCAAAGGTGTTTTCGCAATTGAAGGAAAGGTCAAAGACTGGTTAAAAATAGAACTTAATTCGTAGACGTAATGACATAAGCGGATGTTGTCAATACAACTACTTAACCACTCAACGACTAAACGATTCAACTAAAATAGAGGAGGAAAACAGATGGAAAAAAAAGTACTGGCTGCCATGAAAAAGGCAGGAAAACCTGTTAGACCTGGTGAAGTAGCCAAGATGGTTGGTGCAGAGAGCAAAGAGGTCTCTAAGATAATAAGCGGATTGAAAAAGAAGGGAAAGGTGATGTCTCCAAAAAGGTGCTACTATGCACT
>Ga0164321_10000120_pt1 | contig 11634 bp, 17 predicted proteins | sample GuaBasSediGuay12_FD_121799 | JGI IMG/M metagenome (GOLD analysis project Ga0164321, IMG submission 121799) | Subseafloor sediment microbial communities from Guaymas Basin, Gulf of California, Mexico - Guay12, Core 4567-28, 21-24 cm | ecosystem: Environmental > Aquatic > Marine > Hydrothermal... | reverse complement strand
TCATCTTGGAATTCTTTGACTTTAAGTAGATTACTGCTACGAGTTGGTCCAAATTTGTAGGGTGAATTGATGTTCCGCAACATCATGCCTTCATACCCTTCAGAAACTAATTCTGAGTGTTTAGGCATTACTTCTGCGGGGCTGTTGATACGGAAATTTTCCACATACCGAAGATTTGGTCGGTCTTCAGCAGGAACTTGGGACATTAACTCTACCAATAAACGATAACGATTAGCATAACTCATTTCTACTAAATTTCCTGTATCATCCAAAATAATCAAATCATAAACATTAAGAGCCATGCCTTCCAAGGCTTCTAAATCCGCAGGAGTGTAATTCTTTTGCATTTTTCTCATTAAACCATTAGCAGTTTCAAAATCAATGCCTCCCTCTTCATTAACATCTCGGTGATACAACTCACCATCCAAAATTATGTTGCTGGGTAGGTTAATAGCAATGATTTGTTCCCGAATAGCATTCATTCCATCCCATAATTTACCTTTTCTACTCATCAATACCACTTGGTCAGGTGTGGGTCTGGAGGCTACACATCGGCTACCATCAAACTTTCTTTGCCCAATCATAGGCCATTCACACCATTTAGTGCCTTCTCTGGTATCTTTCCAGTTTTTGGCTAACATAGGGCGAATCAAAATTTGATTTAAGGCATCGGCTTGGGTGAGAACATAACCCATATCCTGTTTGCTCAACCATTTACTACGGGCTTCAAAATTTGCTTGTTCACGAATGGTTCTACCTTGTTTTCCCTCGGTAATAACGGTGGGGTCAGTGATGGTGGTTGTGCCACCAATAAGTCCATGTTTAGTGTAATATTCCCAGTTATCTCCAGAAGAGGGTCGGGTAATAATTTCCCATTCCCGAAGTCTATCGCCGTCTTTCTTATAGAGTTTGTCTAAGACCATAAATATCCTACCTATGCTTACCTATTTAACGATTTTACTCCCCTAATTTCCAAAATTTAAGAGATTTCATTCGTTCCCACCACGAGGATTCATAACCAAACTTACGATGAGCCTGACGCAAATCATCTAACAACAATTCAGATAAAACATTGCCAAATACTGTGGCAAGCACACCCACAATTACACCACCTATAATCACACCATGAATGTATTCTCGGCGTTCTTGAACTACCTTAACTGGTGTGGCTTCTTCCGTTTCTTCAGAAGCATAAGTGTGCTGACAAGCAGGACAGGTTTGATTAGGAAGCATTGGTGCTTTCCTCCCCATTTTTCAAGGACTCAATAACGAAATAACCAATAACTAAAATTGGGACACTAAAAAGAGCAATATCGTGTTTTTCCAAATGTTTGACTGGATTTCCATGGGTTTTAGCGGTGCGACTGAGATTTCCTAATGTAGAAAGAAAGAATGCCAAAGAGCCTACTGCGCCCAACATGGTTGCTCTCCATGCTTTACGAGCCACATTTTTCTCGGCTTCTTTTTGTTCCTCTACTTTATTAGAGATTTCTGATTTGTCGTCTTCCATGCTACCACCCTAAGCCAGTTTCTTGATAGCCATCCCGACACTAAGAAGTGCCAATCCGCCCAAAACCAATGTTCGGGGAGAAGTAAAACTCACATCTTCAGCACTAAACGACCCAAAGAATTTATCATACCACGCTTCAGAACCGGGCTGAACTTCGTCAGTGGGTGCAGTGGTTACGGTATTGCTGGATGCTGGGTCAGTGGTTCGGCATCCTAAAGTGGGCCAAAGAGGATTACAAACCCGAGTATTATACATTTTTCGGGAAAAACTGCCGGGTGCTACATTGGTAATATAATTCCAATCTTGTGGGTCGGCTCCTCCAGAGGGCATAATTCCAAAAATTCCTGCAATTCCACTCATAGTCCAAGGAATTCCACCTGCTCCATAGGGTTGATAAGCAGTTCCGTCTTGATTAAGAACCGTATAATTGATTTGCCATGCTGTTCCTGCGGCGGAAGTGGCACCTTTAGAAAGAGGATTACCTGCAGAATCATACCCAATAATTTCTTCTTTGGCTCCCGTGGAAGGATTGGTGACATAGCAACGGCGAGAATAAAGGTCACCCGGGTCGCAAGAAATGTTATATCCAGTCATATTAACCAATTATATTTGGTTGTTGCTGTTATTTAAACTTACTTCTTGGAATTACTCCAAGCCCAAACACCTGCTAAACCAATGGCTGCGGTAATCATAGCAATGGTAGCCTTACTGAATTTTTCGGGAACTTCATTAAGTGAGTCCACACCACGAGCCGCATAAATGTCTGCTTCTACCTCGGGGCGGTTCATGTAAAAATCCATGGCTACAGGGTCATCCATTTCTTGGAATTCCACGATAGCATCAATAACATCTTCTGCGAATTCATACGGGAAAGCAATTTCCCACTCATCAGCATTAGAACCCTTAGAAATGGACACAAAGCCATCACGCATATCATCAGCCATAACTTCTTCCAGATAATTCTTGATAGGAGTGTCTACTACGAAAACCTCTCGTCCGTCAGAATCTTCAAAGGTGTTATTAACAGACTCAATGACTTCATCAAATTCAGCATCCATATCCTCTACGGCTTCATCTAAGGCTTCTTGGTCGGCTTTTCCTGCTTCCATAGGAATTGCGACTTCTTCGGGACTATCGCTGGCAATAGCCTTTTTGAGTCGGCTCAGAGCAGAACCACCTTCGGCACGACCAGCCCAGACATAATCATGTGCAGGGAGGGAAGGTGCAGCGTCAGTAGCGGAAACAATTTCTCCGCCTGTGTGTTGTCCAATAATTCTACCATCGCCTACAGGGTCAGTAGATGGTTCGGGAACTAAAAGTTCACCAGAGGATTCTGCTGGTTCGGAGGCTTCGGCTGCAAAGGCAGCAGGGGCTACTTCTTCAGCAGCATAAACAGGAAGAGTTTTACCCAATTGTTCGCAAATTTGGGCTGCTTCTTGAGCCCCAATCATGCTCTGACACTTGTGTTCTTTGCCAGTTTCTGGGTTGGTATGGAAACCAATAACTTGATAACGAGAACCGCCACCCTTGGTCTTGGTAGCGATGATGTCGCTAACTTCGCACTCAACTTTGCGTTTGAGTCCTGTGGAATAGATTTCTCGCATTACCATGACTATCACTTGTTCTTTTTACTATTTAGGTTTTGGCTTTAGAATCCGAAAGTATCTCGTTGGAAGGAACTTCTCACGGAAACAGGTTGTTGTCCCATGGCACTACCGTAAATTCCCATGGTGTTAGCGTTGGGGGACGCATCTGGGCTCAGGAAAAAGGTGTTTAATCCACCATTAGATTCTGCCCCAAATTTTTGTTGAGCCTCTTCTGCAGCATATTCTTCTTCAGCCTCTATCAATTCGGCTTCTAATCTTTCCATTTCGGCTTCGGCAGTTTCCAAAATTTCTTCATATTTTTCAGTTTCTTCACTGGCTGCTAATCCTCGGAATAAACCTCCCATTCCAAATCCTAATGGGAACAGCCCCATAACAGAGAAAACCATGGGTCGGTAATCGTATTCTCCTTCAGAAGTCAATAGTTGGTTATCTTGGAGGAATTTATCTACTCCCCACAGACCCATACTACAGATTCCTAAGAGGAGAGGGAAACCCACAGAAGGGTTGCGAAGTTGGTCACGAATAGGTGTGGATTGCACTGTTTCTTCTTCAGCATCAAAAACAGAAGCACGAAGTTGAGCAAAATCCATGGGTAACCCTCAAGTATAATTGGTGCGTTTTGTTATTTAAGTTTGACGAAGGGATAGAGGCAAGTTGGCTCGGTCTAATCTTCCTTGCAAAGAACTGCTTCGGTTTTCCTTAATCCAGAATTGAATTTCATTAGTAATTTCATTAAGTGTATTAGAGTCTACTCCTAATTCGCCCAAAATCATAGATGGAATTGCATCCCATGAAGTATTCATAAAGTTAAACTTAAACCAAATGTCTTCTTCAGAAACTTGTATATATTCGGCTTGATGGTTAGTAAATTGATATTTTTCTTGGGCTTCGTCAGTTAAATACAAATGAATCACACAATTAGCCCCATATTTTTTTACATCAGGATTATCTTGGAGTAGCCAACCTAATTTTACCCATGCTCGGGCAAATCCTATGTCGGTATCGGGGTAATAATCTGGTTGCACCCACCAAGTCCCAGCAGGGTTATCCCACTCCATAGTATCACTATATCTTTCATGCAATATCCAAATATGGTCTGGAAGTCGCTCCACAGGGCTGGAGTTAGTTCTTATCCAATTTATGGGGCTGGGTAAGGACATCAGTTAGCACCGACCGCCGCACCAGTATAGTTCTGGCCGAAGGACGGGTAAGAAGCAGAAACGCTCATAACATAGGCTGAAAGGTCTGGACCCCACATAATTTGCTCATAAGGACCAGACATAGAATAGTTAAGTGTTTGTCCAACGGCTTGTCCATTCATGATTCCTCTTTCAGTGGAAACCTTTTGAATATCGCCATAGTTATTAACAATTTGTTGGTCGGTAGCAGGGTCTACCAAAACTTCGGTATCGGCACCAAATGATTCTTTAGAAACACGGTATCCTGCTCTGGCGGCATATGCAATCACAAACGAAGCCAAAGCAAGGCTTCCAATGTTAAGCAGTGCGTCTTTTAGAGCCAAGATATTCACCTCAGTTATCGCCAAAGACCATTCCAATTGCTGCGGAGGCTACAATTGCACCTGCAGAGAGTAGCATGAATCCAAGTCCAATCTTTGCTCCTGTTTCAACAGGCTTTGCAAGTTCTACTTGGTCAGCGAACATGATGTCGTTAGGTGGAGCAGATGCCGCACTCAGCCCAGAATCATTTTCCCACTGAACAATAGCGTTAGTGAGTGATTCAGCGTGGTGTGAATCTACACGAGCGTCACCCATGCCACGGAATCCAACAGGCTTTTGTGACTTAGCGTTGCTTCGGCGGTCTTGACGCAGAGAGCGTCCAACATCTACATTGCTAATGAATTGTCCCTTAGCGTTGCGACCTACATAGCGGTGGTTGCCGTTTAACTTGTATCGGTTTCTCTTACCATACTTAGGTGCTTCAAAGGTTTCTGCGAACTGGGTTTTCTTGTATCCCTTTCGCAACTTTTGACTCATTTTTCTGTTGAAAACACTTTCGGACATAGGACCGTGAATGTTGGCTTTGTAGCCGATACGACCTGTGCCGTTAAAGCCACCAAGGTTAGTCATGATGAAAACATGGAACTTACTGCTGGTGCCTTGAGTTTCAGTCAAATAAACTGGGGTGCCAGAGAAACGAACATTGGGGAACTTGGCTTTGATACCTGCCTTGGTAGAAGCAACATCCTGTTCGCCGGGTGGCAAACGAGCCATAGCCTCAAACTCTGCACTCATGGTGCTAACATCAGAATATGGGTGATGCTTGTTAAGAGCGTCAGTCATGCCTTTGGACTCATCTCTGCGGTCCTTCATGGATTGCTTGTGGGCTCCACGGTGTCGCATACCGATAGATTCATCATCACGGTCATTGTAGCCTTGTTCAGCATGGTGGTGTCCATCATGGTCACCCATACCACGCTTTCCAGCCTTAGCATAGCGAGTAGGCTTTGGTTCACGCTTATCTGCTGCCAAAGAGCGTCCTACATCTACATTGCTGATAAATTGACCCTTTGAATTGCGAGCCACATATCTTTGATTTCCGTTCAACTTGTATCGGTTTCTTGTTCCATATTCTACATTAAATTCTTCCATTGTTTCAGCCTCCATCTTGTCGGTGCATGAGGCACAGAAAATGGTTTCCGCACCAAGGTCATGTGAACCACAGCCGCCGCAGTGTGAATGTTCTGCATCATGAGATGCAGTTGAACCGCAGCCACAGGTGTTGCACATAGATATTATTTGGCTGTTTTGCTATTTAAGTTTTGAGTAATTATTACTCTTCTTCGGCTGCCCAATAATCTTGACCCTCTTTGAAATTCAACATAAAATCAGTGACGAAAATGGCTCTACCTGCTGCCACGGTTTCTTCTTCACTACCAGACATCAAATTCTCTAATTGGCGGATATTGGCTACTACATTGAGATGTTTTAGTAAAGCCATTGGAGCGGCTGCGGCTACATCTGAACAAAGTTGAATAAATTTGGGGTCAGATAATTTTTCGGGGAAGTTGTCATCAGCAATGGCTCCGTTGATGAAATCCAGAACATCTTGTTCTTCAAAAATAACGGGGAGTGAAACTTCTTTCATGGGTAAATTTTCGGGCAATTCTGAAATCTCTACTTCTTCTACAAAACCTTTAATGAATTTTCCAGAGGAATCTCTTTTCTGGAATCTCCAAGATTTGGTTTCAGCATTCCATTCTCGGTATTGGTCAAAATTATCAAGGATGTCCTGCCTTCCCGCTTTATATGAACTACACATAACACCTATCAAGTCGCTGTGAGTTAATGTAATCTTTTTGTCGGAACTGTTTCTCCCCCTTAATTCAGCCGCAATTTCGGATAAATCAGGGTTTGGACGGGAGCGGTAATAATTGCTTGTTGCATCCGCCACTTTAGCAAGGTTATCGTGCATGGAATTTCCTTCAGCATTAAACTCTTCTCTTTGTAAATGCTCTATGGCTCGGTCAATGAGTGCCTGACGAGCCGAGGCTTTATCTGCACCTTGTCCATAACTGCTAATACGAGAGCGTCCATCGTTAGGTGTAGCAAACATTACATCTCCAAAGACAATGGTTTCTCCATCTCGTTCCATGCTGTGTCCGATATTGGTCATGATAACTTCGTAATCTTCATTCTCTTCGCTGGCAAAAATTGGGTTGGCTGATAGCCACTCGTTAATAAACCACTTGGGAATATCCACTCCGCCATCTACAATATCACCGAAAACATCCATTTCATCTGCGCCTGTTTCAGCACTGATGTATTGAGCGTAGGCATAAGCCAAGGACTTCATCCGACCCATAATAATAATGAGTCCACTTGTTATTTAAGTTTATTCAACCATAATAATTGGTGTTGTCGGACTCGGAACTGATACCACGCTCTTTCTTGCTTTGTTTTCGTTGATTCAAAAGCAGGTCTAAAGCGGATTCCATGTGTTGTTGAGAAATGCTGGTTTTGTCTTCTTGATAATCGGATTGTTCAAAAGCCAACATAAAGGCAGTTTGAACCAATTCTTGTAGATAAGCCCCAGAAAATTCTTCAGTTCGCTTCACCACTTCTTTCACATTAATTTTCTTGGTGTTAAATGGAGCCAAATATTTTTCTAAAATCTGTCGGCGGGCTTCAGGATTTGGATAACCAAATTCAATGCGGGAATCAAATCTGCCCGGACGGTCAGCCAAAGCCCAATCCAAATGTTGCGGGTAATTGGTGGTAGCAAGTGTAATCACACCCGAATTTCTCTCTACGCCACTAAGAGCATTCAAGAATTCTCCCAATAATGGGTGGTCATGAACCGAAGTTCGGTCTAAACCTCCAAGCGTATCAATATCTTCAATGATAACTAAGGTAGGGGCTAAATGACGAGCCATTTTATAGATTTCAGAAATTTGACCTTCATGTTTGATAGCATCACGAGCCACATAAATAGTAGTGATATTGGTGGAGTTCATAACCACATTACAACACAAGGTTTTACCTGTGCCGGGTGGTCCTGTAATCAAAACACCACGAGAAGAACGCAAATTCTTTTCCAAATAAACATTCATGTGTGGCACGAAATTAATGATATTTCGGTTTAGGATTTCCATAGAAGAATCTTCCACTACAATATCAGACCAATCTGCGGCAGGAACATCCAAAAATTTGAAATCGGCAGTAAATTTAGCATTCTTGAGTAGCCCTTGGGTGTTAAAGTGGGCTTGCACTTTATCCCAAAGTTGAGTATAACGGTTGCCGTGTTGATTACTGGCTTCAAAATAAAACTTAATATCAATTTCGTATTGTTCATAAGGCCAAAAAGAGATGACTAAGGGGTGATTATCCTCACGATGTCGCAAGAAAAGAGAGAGTTTGTAAGGAATTTTGAAAGTAAATCCATTGAATTTTTCTTCATTCCAAATTGGTGGAGTTTCGGCATCACCGTATTTGTGATTTTCTACTTTGATAGTTTCATATTCTTCATTGATAACTTCCATAAGAGAATAAGCCCACATGATATATTGACGACCTGAATAATCTCTTTGTTTGATTTCTAAGTTGCTAATATCAGTATTAAAGAATTCGGAAATAGAGGTGTCCATCTGGTCAGATTTATCAATAGAGTTTGCCCAATAATTCAGGGCTTCTTTAATCGGTTCAACGGGAACAGTAATTTCGCCCATCGGGGTGGTAATTTGAAAGTCGGCGGGCTTAGTCAGGGCTGGCATATTTGGTAATTTACCTCATTACCTATTTGAATAAGAGCCATTAAAGTTCTGAGGTTGAAAATACAGGTTTATTTCCCCAACCATCTGGGGTTAATAGCCAATGCCAATGTTTCCTATTATTTTCCCAAGAATCAGCATACCGAGCCAAAAATCCATCTCGGTCAGTAATTGCCTCGGGGTCTACATGATAGGGTTTATACTGTTCTTCCTTAGCAGCCAGAATTTTTTGGATTAAATTGTAATCTGTTTCTAAATTATTTTCATTAGCGGAGGTTTGAATGCCTCCTGCAGTGGTTTGCTCATCATGACAGAGGTAATATCCCATTAAATCTGGCTCATAACTTAAACGATACAAATCTTCGTCAGCATCAGTAAATGGATTTCCCACTATACGCATCCAACAGTCGGTATCTTCTCCAAAAAACAAATGTGATTGAAAACCACCAATCTCTTCAAAACGATTACGGCGAACCACGCAAGCCGAGGTCATAATTGGACGGATAGCCGCAAAAAAGTGGTCATGCCCTAATTCCCAATTTTCGGTAAAGCGTTCCCATTCGCCTTCATCCAAAAATCCTGCTACTCTCGGAGTGCTGTAAGATTCTCCTGAAAGCCCTACTAAGGTTTTATCGCAGTTCATAACTCCCCACCACAAAACTTCTCGCTCATCACGGGAAGGTAAATCTTGAGATAACCAATCAATTCTTTCACTATACCAATAGTCGTCACTATCCAAGAAAGCAATAAATGGTGCTTTTCCTTCTGCTACGGCTTGATTACGAGCCTGTGAAACACCTTTTCCAGTTTGACGAAGATAGTGGAAATTGTCTAATTGAAAATCCTGCTAAACCTCTTGAATTAGGGGGGATCTTTCATGGTCTTCAGGAGTGCCGTCCACAATCCATGCTTGGAAATTTTGATTTTGTTGTTTTTGCAAGGACTCTAAGGCTTTGCGAATATACTCGGGTCTGGTCTTAAACACAGGCACGATAACATCAAACATAGTATCACCTTATCTTGGTTGTATTTGAATCTTCACCCAAAGAGGCTACCCAAGCCTTCAAAGGGTGGCTCCCAATCTTCCATATGGGATTTAAGGGTGCGATAAGGCATAGAATCTGGTTGCGGTGTGAAGGAAACATTGAAAATACTAATACCACAGTTAATAGCACACCAAACTGCGTCAGCGAAGCCCCAAACCACAGTCCAATCTATCAAATTAGTGGGTTTTTCCCTAACAAAGTAGGGTTTTTTGTAGACATTTTCTACGGAATCTTTGAATATTTCCCACAAATCCATCTTCTTTTGAATAGGTCCCATATCAGAAGGTAGGCCAAATTCGGACAAGTAATTCTGAATACTTAGTCCCATGGCACAAACAAAATTGTTAGCGGGTTGGTTGGCAAAACCTACTTCATTGTGATACCACAAAAAAAGCATGGACTCAAACTCTTCTTGAGTCGGCGGGGAATTGGAATCAAACTGACGCTTAAGTTGTCGCAAAAACAGTTGGAAAGATAGCGTGACATCCCACTTGTCGCCCTTAAATGAGGCTGGTTGCTTCAACCAATTCAAAGGTGCAGGAATAGCCATGTGTTAAACACTAAAGGCTTACCTACTTAAAGTATCGGTCTAAGTTAGTGGCAATTAGATTACTGCCAACATTGATGAATACCACACCACCTAAAACACCTAAGCCATAGGCTAAAACAGGGGCTTTATTGCGATTAACTAACAGCAAGTTCAAATGAAAGGCTGATACAACCAACCCACCTGCGATTAACAGAATCCCCAATTTTGCAGAATTCATGATTATGCCTCTAATGCGTCCCCGATTTCTCGTAGAGCATCATCTAAGTCGGCACATTCTTCCAAATCAAAGCGAGCCTTGATGTGTTCTACAGTTAATCCCACAATAATGCTGGATGAAAGTGCTAACATAATCAATTTAGTTCCTTCTGCAAAAGAAGGCACCGTCATGGCATTAATAAAACCCTTAAATGTGCCGTCAGATTTACCAAATGTGGTCATGACATAGCCTTGGACAATATCAGAGGTTGCCAAAATTCCTGCCAGAACTAAAGCGTTGCGTAATCTGTTATCCAAGGTCACTCACCATCCTTTATAGAATAGATGGCTATACCGATTCCAGAAACAACGCCAAGTGCAGAAGTTAAAAGGACGGGTAATACTGTGTTTTTCACAGCATCGCCTTTCAAAAACAACACTGAACCAGCGTTCCAACCTACAATCAAACCCAATAATGAACCCAGTTGGATTCTTCGGGCATCAAGTTGCAGACTCATAGGCTCACCTAACATTTAGCCTCACGGCACTTAGTTTCATTGACACAGCCATGCTGCGCCTCTACTAAGGCAGTTTTAGCCAGTTATGCTCTGTTAGCGGGCTTACATTCCTTGAGCGGAAAGTAGGCTTCGCTTATACCAGTCTACATTGCCGGGGTTGATGCTAATTCCCATCTCCAACAGTTTGTTAGCGATAAGAGCGTCAGGTCCGTCATAGAGGGTATACTTGGTGAAAGCGTATTGGTCTGCACCAGTAGCAGTTCCCCAAGAGTTTGCGTTGTAAGCGACATACAAGACATCCCAAACTTGACCGGGTAGAACATAGACATCAGGGTAAAGGTTGAAGGATGGTTGGAAATCCAGAGAGCGAGGGTAAGGGCTCGCAGTTCCGGGGATACCATCGTTTGCAACATTGTCTGGGTCAAGGAAGTAATCAGTGGTGTTGATTCTCACTTGAACATATGCTCTTGGACCAAGGACACCCCTTGCAGGTGTGAAACCAGCAAGTTGTCCACGGTAACTTGAAGCGACTGTTGCTGAAGTTGCTGTTGCAAACTGTGAAGGTGTGCAAGCAATATCTTCAATAACAACGAATTCTGTTGCTGTGGTCTCTGCGGGCTTGGTAATGTTGTTACCGAATCCACCGATAAAGATAGATGTGCTGTTTCCTGCTTGTGCGCTGGTAAAGTTCTGTGCTGCTGTAGCACCGAGTCCGTTCCATTCATATACTTGACTTCTCATACTCATAATAATCATCTCCTAAGTTAGTATCCCAATTGGGCTACCGACTTCAGGCACCTCCGTTAGCAGGGGCCATTGAAGCACGGGTTTGTTGCTCAATAAGGGAACGCTTATACCAATCTACATTGTTTGGGTTGATGGTGACACCAAGTTCCAAAAGTTTGTTTGCAATGAGAGCGTCTGGTCCGTCATACAGAGTGTATTTAACGAATGCAGCGACAACTTGTGTGGTTGTTG
>Ga0164321_10000119_pt1 | contig 11674 bp, 26 predicted proteins | sample GuaBasSediGuay12_FD_121799 | JGI IMG/M metagenome (GOLD analysis project Ga0164321, IMG submission 121799) | Subseafloor sediment microbial communities from Guaymas Basin, Gulf of California, Mexico - Guay12, Core 4567-28, 21-24 cm | ecosystem: Environmental > Aquatic > Marine > Hydrothermal... | reverse complement strand
TCGCTTCTCTTAAAGTTAAATCACTTCGGTTTACAGTTTCCATGATACACCTCTTTTGCTTTTGCATAAGACCGCCGGAGCGGTTTCGGCTAATTAAGCCTCGTCAGTTATGCTATTTCTCTGCCAGTTGAAGTGCTGTAAACTGCGACAACCGTGCTTTTTACTGTTTCTTTTCCTTTTCTCCACCCATACCCACATTTTTTACTAAACATTTTTCCAGTTTTTTTACTCTTAAAAATAACTCTTGTCGGTTTCATAATTTTACCCCTTTTTTTATTTTGAGATTTTCAGCAATTCGCTGAATTTCATATTAAATTTATAACCTTGATTTTCCATTTCTTCAAAAAGACCGTCTTCCTGTATAGTGTTTAAAAATCCTCTTTTGCAAAATTCCGCATGTCCTCCGATATTTTCAAACCAAACTTTTGTGTCGCTGGGAATATTTTTTGCATTAAAATAAATTCTTTCGAAGGTTCCCTTTTTCCAAATTCTAAAATTTATAGTTTCCATTTCGCCACCTTTCCTTTGCTTCATTTAGCTAACTTCCTTATATATATAGTATACCATGTATATACCGCTTTGTCAACAATAAAAGTGTGATTTATGTCACATCTAAATTTATAGCGTTACAAAAAATATCACATTCCGGGACAAGCTCTTTAATGTTCCCTCTGCCTGGTTCTAATTCATCTAAAAAACAATTTTTAATGCAACTATGACCGACAATCCTTTCAGCTTTTGCCAGTTCATTAAAAACACTAGGGAAATGTTTTCTAATATTATTATGATACATCATTCCGCCTTTTACGCAGCCTATGCAATTATTATTATTAAATCCTAACTTATACATTGTGGGAATTTCTATGCCAGCATCTTGTAATTTCGCTAAACAGTTTTCTTTAGTTAATCCTAACTCTATCAAAGGGAACTTGTGTTGAAAGTTTGGGTATCTTAGAGCAAGTCTTTGCGCTCGCCCCTCTTCTTTTTTTCCTACTTCAAAACCCCAATAATAAGTGTCTATTTCATTTTGATATTCGTATTTTAACCTAACATTTGTTTTTAAAAACTTAGTGCAACTAGCTCCAACTGGGGAATTAACAAATTTTCTTTTAGTGATGCAATCAATTACATTTTTATATTGCTCTGAACGCAATATAGTAATTTTTTTACCGAACCAATTTTCACAGTCTTTTAAAAATCGCTCATTGTCGGGGTGGTGTGAACCTGTATCAATGTATATCATTTCTAGTTCGGGACATTCATTTAAAGCCAATTTACAAGCAACAGCTGACGTTGCACCACAACTAAACCATGCTATTTTTTTCATAATATTCTCCTATAATTTAATATACCATATAGTATAGTTTGTCAAGTAAATGTTTTGTAAAGATTAGAATAGTTTACCTTGCTTGAATTCAGCGTCTATACGTTCGGCGGCGATTTCGCAATACTTTTCCTCACGTTCAATTAAAATCCACTTACGCCCTAATCGTTCGCACGCTATGGCTGTTGTTCCAGAACCGCCGAATGGGTCAAAGACTACAACACACTCGCCCCCATAATTGTTTATTAACCAAGAAAACAGCTCTATAGGTTTTTGTGCGGGGTGTTTTTTATTCATCTCAAATCTAATGTATTTTATTTTTGCGGGTATTTTACAATCTGTCCAAGCCAACTCACATTCGGCGAAACTAGGCATTTTTTGCCCCTTATCCCAAACTATAAAATATTCAGTAGGCGGTAAATTAAAATTATTCATTCCAAATATAATTGAATTTTGTGAAATGTTTAAAATGGCGTTAAATACTTCAGCTTTAGGTTTAATATTATTCCAGTTAGTGTCTTTATCTCCGAAACTTTTAATTTTTTTAGAGTTACCGCCGTCTTTCTTTTTAAATCTATGAAGTCCATAGGGCGGGTCAGTCAAGCATAAATCCACACATTTATCGGGCATATCCCGCATTATCTCCATACAATCCCCACACAATAAAACCCCGTTATCATTGCTGTAATACGCTTTAGGATGCTTTTTTAGTTGCTCGATAATATCACTCATACAATCCCTCTTGCGAATAAATTTTACACATTTCATATTCCGTCAAGCTAACCTTAACATACCCAGCACTATTGCAAATCCGCTGAAATTGCCGTGTGTTGAATTTTTTACCTGCCACCATATCAACCACTGGATACACCCGATAAACTTTACCACACACAAAGCAAGCGTACATTTTGGCTATAATACGTCCGTCGAACCACACGTCCTGCTCTTCCGCCCTGCCTGAACATTTTTCGGTGCGATTATAATCCAAAAGTGCTTCTTTAAATTTCTTAGCCTCACGAGAATAGACCAGTTCCTCATCTTCGCCAGCTTCAATAGCGTCTGCTCCAGCCTTAAGGATAGCGTATTCTACAACGCCTCTCAATACATTCCCTTGACAGAAATAGTCGGCATGCTCGTAAGACCTCGGCACTTTGTTAAATTCCACCATGCCGCCGAAACCGTCGGGTGCTGATACTATATTCTGTGGTCGCTCTTGTGGTTGATGTTGCTGTGGGTTATTAAATTTCATTTAATTGTCCCTTTAAAAGCAATAAAACTTTTTTTGCCACAGCCTCAGAAACCCATGCGTTATTCACAATTAAAACCAAATCATCAGAGGAAAACTGCACTAATTCAACACTCCTTTTACAACAGGGAATATTAAAAATATATTTCCACCCGATATACGCACCAGCTTCGGTATAGTGTTTTCTAGCCTTAACATCTTTATCAATATTTTCTGATATAAAATTATACATCATTTACCTCCCAGTAATTTTCCTTCCGCTTTACTAAAACTATGCTTCGCTTTCTTCCTGTCGATATCCGAATTAGTCGTATCCGGCACAAATGCCCTGTGCCTAGTTCCCACATTATTCACACTTCCCTCGTATTCTGCTAGATATTGACTACCGTTTTTCCTGAAAGTGTTGATAGTAATATTACTTAAAACTTCGGGGCTTCTATTTTTACAAATATACTCTACAACATTTTTAAATGTTTGAAGGTCTTTGTAGATTTCAGCTAAATCACTTAACATTGGACCGTTAAATTTAATGAACGTGTCAATGTTCATGTCTTCGCACTCAGCCCAATAAGTACCGATGTATATAGCAGTGGGGGATACTACTGTGGGTGCAGGTTTACCGCCGGAATTCTTACTGCTCCGCTTTTCCCAAGTAACAAGGCAATGTTTCCAGCTCTTAATCTTAACCCAGCCCCTAGACTCGTAATAGTTCCAAAATGCCACAGGGTCAATAGTTGTTTCCTTTTCGGCGAAATAGTCTTGCACGTCTTTTAAGGTCGGCTTAATAAATCGCACACCCTTTTTGACGGTTTCGCCTTTTGGCGGAACTATAGTAGTTGTAGTATTTAATATACTTTCTTTTCTTTTACTCTCTTTTACTTTCTTTTGTGTAGTTTCTGTAAGTTTCTGTGACAGAAACCCCGCTTTAGCCGTGTTTCTCTTAGCCAAAACCCCCGCTAAACGCTTTTTTAGTCCATTACTGTAGATTATATTATTTTCTAAAACGATTAGCTCTAAATCGATGCAAGCGGTTAATACACTTTCGGTAAGTTCAGCATCGCATCTGAAGTCGCCGGACATTAACTTAATTGCTTTATCGCCATACGGTAATTCAAAGAAATCTGCCTTTGTTAGCTTTTCTAAGAGCATGGCATATATTGCATACCCATTTAGGTTAAACTCGTTTCTAAGGGCAAGTACACGCTCATCGTTACGCATGTCATTATCGTGTGAAAAGTAGTCCGCGTTATTTTTAACTGGTCTTGGCATTATTCATTTTCCTTTTCCATGCTTTGTATTTTCGGTCAAGCCTTATATGGCATCTTTGGCATAAAGCGAATAAATTATATTCCTCGTTATTGCTTGGATTAAAATCGCAATGATGCACGGTTAGAACTACTATTGAGCCTGTCGCTGGGTTTGGTTCGCCATTTTTAGCATCGCAAATTTCACATTGATTACCTGCCAACATTCTTATTTGTTGCGATATTATATCCCAGTTTTTAGGATATTTACTTTTGTCTTTTATCGGCATATCAAACATACCTCTCTTGTTTCAGCCATAATAGTGTCTCTGAAAGGGCTGATAGTATATTTTTATTTTGAACATATAAAGTTTTATGCGACAAAGCAAACATTCGTCTATCTAAAAACAGCTCCAAATGTTTTCTTCTGTATTTAATATAGATGCTTTCAGGTATAATCCCCAACATCTCGGTAGCGGTGGGGGCAGGGACGGCTTCGTAAATATCAGCATGGATAAACTTAATATCGTGCTTCGGAATAATGTACCATTTATTTTCTGATTTATATTTGACGTGGCAAAACTCACTATCAATCTCAATCCCCGCTTCTTTTAGCTTCATACTTTCTGCGTATGGTAGAAAGTTCATTTAATCACCTCGGAATAATTAATGCCATGATTTTTGCAATATTCGATAGTGGAATTGACCCACCCTTTGTAAGTTCTAACATCGCTTTCGACATCCTCTTTATCTTCCCTCATCTCGTCTAAATCTGCCTCTAAATCGTCAATCTTGCCTTGCAATTTATCTTCTTTAGGCTCAAATTTACTGAAAAATTTAACTCTAAATTCGTCCATTTCTTTTGCTGATTTGAAAAACTCACCATACTCATTCTGAAAATTTAAAAAGTTCATATCACCTTTCCTTTAAATAGAGTAGCCCCACTCGTGTTATATTGCGATATAGGCCGAGTAGGGCTAAAATTAGTTTACTGAAACCTATATCGCACTTAAATCCTAGCAAATGTAAGCTACAAATGCAAGGGTTTGTTTCCTGTCGAAAATGGACGGAAGTAATTTTCGCAATTTAAACAGTGTAATTCACGCTTAACCCATTCAAGTTTTTGGCTTCCGCAGCGTTCACACTTCGGCAAGTTCGCTAGTTCTCGTTTTAATTTTTCTGTCATAATTTTTTATTCCTTAGCTGGGTCAAAGTGTAATATCGCATACACTTTGGGCACATTCTATCATGCTTTCCGATAAAAGTTTTCCTCATAGTGTTGCCACAGTTCGGGCAAATTGAGTATGATATATGGCTCATTCCCCCACCTCGATATAACCATTCTCAACCGCCCATTCAATCATAGCGGTTACGGCTTGCTTGGGGTCTTTGTGTTTCATAACTATTTTTTCTCTTGTGTAAAAAGAACACTCCCAAACATCTCCAATAAATTCCAACTTTTTAGAGCTAAACCTATCTTCAGGCAAAAGAGCCAACAGTTCTTCAAGGGTTCTGGCTGAAGATACACTAAACATTTCGCCACGTCTTCTACAGGGCTCGCCTACATATCGACCTGTTTTAGTTCGTTGCCAAACAAACTCGGACAATTTCTCTCCCTTGATTTTCAGGAGGTCTAAGCGTTCGTTTGATTCGGGGTTGCTGAATATGCTAGTTTTATTTTTCATTTAAAAGTCCTATCGTTCGACACATTAATATAATTTCCGCTAGGACAATTACCCTTATCGTCACACTTTAAGATAATCCTACTACAGCACCCTGTCAAAAATGCTACCACTATTATTACTAGTGCTACTGTTTTATTTGTCATCGTTTCGCTCCTTTAGTTTTTCTACCTCGTTCGCTTGACTAATATCTGCCCAACATTGTCCGCAAACATCAGTTAATCCTTCGCATACATTAGCATTGCATCTTATACAATATCTTATCACTCTCCCCCCTTTAGTGCCTGTATTACTTGCAGGGCTTGGCGGAGGTTAGTTGTTGGGTTACAATGCAAACAGTCGAAACTTGCGTAAAGATAAACCATATTGTAAGGCTTACCAACGCAATCTTTATCGTGATATTCAACCTTGCCAAGTTTTCCTAAATCAAACCTAAAGCCATTATCTGTTTTGGTTATCTTAAACCCCATACCCTCACACTCTTTCAAAAATTCCGAGCGTGAAAGTGGGGCGGTTTGTTTGGCTATTTTCGAATCTACAACATTACAGGCTTCTTCCCATATAAGTAAAGTATCTTTATTGTATTCCTGTTTAAAATCCTTCTTCAACTCATCTCCGTCAACTAATTCCATTTTGTGCCTCCAAGTATTCTTTACATTTAAGAGCGGTTTTAAATGACCGCCCTGTTGACCCTTGTGCAATAACGTGCAGACCGTCTTTGTGCCAGTACTTGAAACCTTTTTTAGTTGCTAGTTTTTTCATTCGGGGGTGTCGTTATCGCGTGCATTACCTATTATTTCACCATTATATAAGTTTGTTGTTTTCATATTTTACCTACCTCCGTTTTTATCATCATATTTACCGTCAAGCATATGGCAAAATTCACAGTTCTTATTTTTTACTACTGGACTTTCGCACCACAGGCACTTTTTTATGTTAAAATTGTTGAGTGCTATTTTGGCGAGTTTCGCTACCCACTCAAGTTTATTTAGCATTCCCCACCCCCGAATTTATCGATGCAGGGTTTACAACGTAAATATGCTCCGAATTTTTGGTCCCATTCTCTACCACAATTAAATTTACTGCACTTTACGGAAAAATCAAACTTGCATTTTGCACTACAATAAAATTTTTTATAGCCGCACCCGCGCTCAACTTTCTTTTTGATTTTCATTATACTTTCCTTTTCCAGAGTTCGTAAAAATCTATGGCGTCCTGATTATCGTTAAATTCGATATGATTAATATCTTGGCAGGTATCAATATAAACCTCAAATTCAACCCGAGCAGCAAGGTCATCGCTAATGAATAGCTTGGGATACCCCTCGCCGATTTCCCACCACTTAATAGGTCTTTTAGTTTCCATTTTTTTATCGTAAATCTGCCCGTTTTTTTCGACAACAACTAACAGACTGGTGTCTATTAAATCCAGCGGAGTTTTCGCTAACTCCTTTTGCTTTTTTCGCCAATATGCGACTTCACATTCTGCATATCTTATTTCATTTTTCATTGGTTACCTCTAATATTTTTCCTTTTATTCTATTAATTCCAGCGGGAAGCATATTTTCCAAGTTGTAATCTATTTCATACTGCTTCATATCGCTATCTATATTTGCAAAATAAACATCATTAAAATAAATAGCTTTTATATGCAAATCAAAAGCTTCATTATTGTTTTTGTCGCAATAACTATAAGTCGTAATTTGATTATCTATATTTTTTTTAGTCAATTTATTTTCAATATATTCATTAATTGCCCTTGCTTTATTGCTACCGCAGGGATGAATTTTAGGTTTAGCTTCATCTTTTATATTATTTCTTTCGTTTATAAACCCCCCAATAAGCGCACCAGTTAAAAAAATAATACTAATTGTAATAATTCCGTACATGTTTTCTTTTATTTCGTTTTTCACTTTACTACCTCCATAATTCTTAATTTTTCTTCGTCCCAAACTGGGTGTGCTATTTTAAAAAATTTACCGTCTTTTTTATACTCGTTATCAAAGTACCAGTTTGAAACCATTTTGTAACCGTGATATTCTAAAACTAATTCTGCTATTGAAAACTTTTTCGGGTTACTTAGTTTCACAATGCTGTTCATTAGTTGTTGTCCTCGATTTCAAAAATACCCTGCTCATCGTTAATATGGGTGATTGCTTTTGCAAGTGATGAAAACTCCATTTCATCATAACTATTAAGTGGGGCTTCGTTTAGAACGTCCATTAATTGTTCTAAATTCCCTACCTTACTAAAATCAAATTCATCACGGTTAATCATTGCGTGTTCAACCAAACATGTGCCTTCTTTTGTAGTTCCATATTCCCCAGTATCTTTAAAAATTCTTAAAACATGGTAGTCATTAACGTCTTGACATATATAAGTTCTTAACAACAATCTGTCCTTAAACATCTCTGCGGCATTTTGTGTAACATCGTAAGTTCTTGCGAATTTAAGTTTCATTTCCTACCTCCAATAAAAAAGCCCCCAAAAGCGCGAGCAGGTGGGGGCTTGGCTTTCGCCAATAAATTTAGTATTTCCTGCTCGCATAATTACTATACCATTAGTTTTGTTTATTTGTCAAGGTTTATTTTAAAACTGCTCAATATCGAGCATGTACTGCTTCAAAACTTTTAGTGCCGCTACATGACCTTTGCAAACTTTTACACAATACCCAGCTTTAATCATCAAGCTAATCATTTCTTTTTGTTCGGCGGTCAAGCTGCCACCTTTCACCCGCTTCATTTCAATTCTCAAGCCGTGATACCCAAGCCTAGGCCAGTCAAAAAAGATATCAGGAACGCCAGCGACAACACCCTCTAGCTTTAGATTTTTGGCGGTAATTATATTTCTTTTACCGCCGTTCGGAATTGCAAATAACAGTTTTCGCATTTCCTTTGGCAACCAATTTCGTGCTAAAAGAATAAACCGTTTTTGCTCAACGCTTTCAAGCGGACTCATATTTTTAGACATGGTAATATCCGTTTCTGTCCTGCTTCCACCTTGCCTTTGCCTTTCGCTTTTTAGCTTTAATAATACCCGCTTTAATTTGCCTTGTACGGTAAGTTTTCGGGTCACGCAAGGACTTGTCATGCTCTTGGAAATCTCGGCGTAAGCGTTTAATATAGTCGGGTTTAATCAATTTAATCCATCTTAATAACCCCTCTAAATTAACAACGTTTATATTTGGGTTAATTTTTTTTATTACTTTCTTAATTACAAATGTGTCGCTACTTCGTGCTGTCGGATATTTTACAAGTATCTTTTCGACTTCTGCTTTTAGGTTAATTTTCTTGGGCATTATTTTATCTCCATAAACTTTTTTAGTTCTTTTATTGCGCCCTCTTTTGAAACTTCTTTTTTGTTTTTTAGGGTTTTTCCGAGTCTGCAAACGATATAAGCAAATAAAAACATAACCATAACAACCGACCATATTAATGAATTTTGGCTAAAATATATGGCTACGATTAGGCAAGAGAATGACCCTATGTCTTTTAATACACTTTCGAGTGGACCTTCTTTGTAAAATGTTATATTTTTATCTCCAATCTTATATGTTTTAAGCATTTCTACTCTCCTATTATTGTCCCTAATTCTACACAGTTAATATTAAGCATAGAGGTTTAGGGTTTGTTCGCCATGAGGCGATGACTTTCTGCCGAGGGTATTTCTAAGCCCCACATTTCAGCTGAAAATAATATTACGCTTGAGATAAACTCCGACATTTCGTTTAGCTTTAGTTCCGCTTTAGATTTAATCATGCTCTGAAATTCTTGTGTTATTTCGTTGAAAAAATCTTCTCGTAAAAATTTATCTTTTAGAAATAAATCAACTTGACTAATCGTAAATTTATTTCCGTCTTGCTCCATTCGCTCAACTATTAATGGTAAAACTACACCGTGATAATATCCTAATTGCTCCAATGATTTACTAGGTTTTAAGAGGCGGAAGTTTATCTCAACCGCCCCCTTTTTCATTGTTTCGGAAATTATATTACTAATCTCCAATAGTTCGGCGTTACTTTTGACAGTAAACTTTTTCATCAAAATGGAACGTCGTCGCTTACTGGCGGGTTTCTGTCTGCAAGCGTTTTGCTTAATGACGGTTCCTGTTCGGCACTTTCGGACTTGGTTAATATCTGAACCCGACGAGGTGCGACGGTTAGCTTCTGCTGTTGTTTACCTGTTGTCTTATCAGTCCATTCTTCAAGTTTCAATTTCCCCTCAACCATAACCGCCGTACCTTTTAGCAACCGTGTTGCCTTTCGCTCCGCCTCGTCGCCCCATAGTGCCATGTTATTAACGTATACCGTGTTATCTTTCCACTCGTTAGTTGTCTTGTCTAGATAGCGACTTGATACCGCTATATCAAACTTACACATAGCTTGTCCGCTTTGCGTGTGACGGAGTTCTGCGTTGCGTGTTAATCGTCCAGTGATTATTACTTGGTTCATTTCGGGCAATTTAATTGTCATTTTTCACCTCAATTTTAGCCTTTAGTTCTTGCATGTCCGCATACACATCGTCATCGTCTTTGTCTATGTTTTCAGCAAACACGTTAGAGTAACCTATAAAGATATCATATTCTTTTCCTTTTAAGAACTCATGGATAATATCTTTAACTCTAGCCGACCAATGCTCAATACTTATTGCTGCCCAGCCACACCCTGATTCATATTCAAATCTCATTATTTACGCTCCTTAATTTTCTTTAGGTTATCTTTTACTATGCCTCTGCACATTTTCCAACCAGTTTGCACTTTGCCGTGTTTCTTTTCATCGGGCAAAACTCTAGTAATGATTAGGCTATTTTCAAAGTTAGGATTGTATAAAACGTAATCGCACCACTTCCACCCCATTACTAATATTTGCTTTTGTATTTGCCATAGATATTTCGTGTCAATTTTTCCGTCAAGTAAAAACTGCAGAAACACTTTATCGCTTGGCGACTTAATTTCAATGCCGCCGTTGTGTTCTAAAACGCAACCATCAGGGCTAACGCCGATATCATCGCCATAAGTTACAAAGCCAGCCTCGGTAACAATATTGCCAGTTTCGATTTCATACATTGCCCGCGCTTCGGCTTCAAGTTCATGCCCTCGTTCCATATGCTCGTTGTTAAAACCGTCTTTAGCTTTACCAGTTAATATTTCGGCGGTAAGTTCTAATGCGTATGTTTCAAGCCCCTTGCCACACACCCCGATACGTTGAGCGTTTGAACCTGTCATTCTGCCTAAGCGGATTGCGTTCCACTCGGGCGAGCCTTGCTCCATGTTATGGATTTCAACTTTCGGCATTTTGTTTTTCCAGTTCAGCACGTTTGGCTAAAAATAATTTAGTCAATAATTGAACCTGCCCGCCACTTAGTTTTTTCTTAGCCTCTCCACAATAAGCAATAAGAGCGTCTACTTTATCTATAGCTTGTAATGTTGTTGTTATTTTTTCGGGCAACACGTCAACTGGTTTAGTCTCATCTTTGCTGTGCGTGTTTGTATTATCGCTGTCCTTGCTATCGTCAATGCCAAACAAACCGTTTAGGGCATATTTGCGGGCGTATGATGAACTAGCACCGGTAATTTGTGAACCGTCCATACCCTTTTTTGTTAATTCCTCTCTTGCATAACCAAAAGCCCCTATACTTTCACTTCCGTCTGAAATAAAGGCTTGTGCTTTAATATAGTACCTATCCCCAACTAAAACAATTTCGTCAGTTTCGTTCAGGGATAACCCATGCTTATGGCATAAAGGTTTTGCACTTTCATTTATATCCTCACATGAGCGATAATTATATTTACCGAACTTATTGCGTTGGTTTTTGGGTACCTTTAGTTCCATTTGTATCGCTACATGCTTTTCGTGTAACGTAATTTCTTTTCCTTGTGTCATTTCCTCTGTCTCCTTTCCTTTTATTTTTCCTACAAAATAGAACAACCCCAGTCTAGTCTAATCCGCTAAGATAGCACCGTTTGCTGGGGTTGAAAATCTGTTTCTCAAATTGTATTTCGTAGCACTACCTTAGCGTGATTATATGGTAGCAAAAAAGAAATTTAATTGTCAAGGGTTATTTTAGAATATTTTTTCCTATTAGCTTATTCAATCTATTTTGAAAATCATTACTTAATAAAATATGCATATTTTTATTTTTAAAAACTTTAATAGATAAATTTTCAGACAATTCCAATA
>Ga0164321_10000118_pt1 | contig 11683 bp, 14 predicted proteins | sample GuaBasSediGuay12_FD_121799 | JGI IMG/M metagenome (GOLD analysis project Ga0164321, IMG submission 121799) | Subseafloor sediment microbial communities from Guaymas Basin, Gulf of California, Mexico - Guay12, Core 4567-28, 21-24 cm | ecosystem: Environmental > Aquatic > Marine > Hydrothermal... | reverse complement strand
GGAATACAGCCCGCCAGCCTCGGTTATACCAACATGAAGTGGAAGTTCAGTCTTAGGCGATAGGAGGCGATAAGCGTCTATGGTACGGCAGACATCGGATGACTTGATGGATATCTTTATCTCGTAAAAACCGAAAGAGCTTAATAATTCTATATGTCGCAGTGCACTTTCCACCATCGCTTCCGAGCTAGCCCCGTCATATTTTTTGAGGATATCTTTTTCAAGTGAGCCGGCGTTCACTCCGATTCGAATCGGGATATTGAACGATTTTGCACAATCCACAATGGCTTTCACTTTTTTAACACTTCCGATATTTCCAGGGTTAATCCGCAATCCGTCCGCACCTGCCCTTGCTGAAGATATCGCAAGACGGTAATCAAAGTGTATATCCGCTATCAGCGGAATAGAAATCTTTTGCTTAATAGAAGCAATGGATGCGGCAGCCTTCTGGTCAGGGACAGCAACCCTTACCAGCTCACAACCTGCTTGCTCCAAACGGTTAATCTGTGAAACGGTAGCCGCAACGTCCTGCGTATAGGTATTGGTCATGGATTGAACCGCAATCGGCGCCAGGCCACCGACCTTTACGTCTCCAACGTGTATCTGACGTGCATTTTTTCGTTTAGTTAAAAAAGACATGGCGACTTAATCATTGAACGGTTTCTTGTAATTTTGCCTATATTAGTAACAGACGGCGCTGATAAGTTCAACCCAAATTGAGCGTTTCAAATTTTAAGCTCAAGGGAAATAACGGTCATCCTAAGACCTTTTGTGATTGCAATTATTTTCCTATATATATATTATTAATGGTGATGAGGCATTTTCTATAGGGGCGGCTCAATCGGCGTATATTTTCAAAAACAACGATAGATTGAAATATGAGGAAAGGACCCAATATGGCATTTCATAAAGAGAAAAAATATTCGGAAAAACACCAACAAAAAGACATTGTCAACCCTGAAATTAAAAACCACATATTACAGCGGTCAAAAGACGGTAAAATGTCTTGTACTGTTGCATTTGAAATTGCTGGAGAACAAAACATTTCACCCGATAAGATTGGCATAACCATTGATTTGCTTAATATTAAAATGACAAAGTGTCAGCTGGGTTTATTTGGGTACAAACCTAAAAAAAAGATGTTGAAGCTTTCAAGCTTGGCCGATCCGGATATAGAAGATGCCATTTCTGAAGCGCTGGTCGAAGGGAGGCTTTCATGTAAGCATGCATGGAACATATCATCTCGACTCAACGCGAATAAAATAACCGTCAGCAGCACCTGCGAATTTTTGGGAATAAAAATAAACGATTGCCAATTGGGCGCGTTTTAGTTTTGTACGCGTTCAGAGGGTATCCACATTCGTTTCACTCGGGTGTCTACGTCGCTGGTCATTTCAGTGGTTTAGCAGCGGGGGAAACTTCCCCCTCCGCATTCCACCTTCGCTTCGCTCAGGTAAGGCTGGATAATGTTTTTTTAAAGGCAAAATTGATATCGACTGGCCTCCCGCCATAGAGCCTACCCCCCGGAGGGAAGAAAAAGCCTGAAACCCGTACATGTGAAATCAATCCGGATTTTTTGAGCGTTTACTACTAATCAAGATTGGCCCACAAATGGATTATGCCGTTTTTCCCTTCCGATGCTTGTTTCCGGACCGTGCCCGGAAAAAACCCTTACATCATCTTTCATCTTGAAAAGCTTGTTCTGAATGCTCGATATCAGCGTATCAAAATCCCCTCCAGGAAAATCAGTTCGCCCGATGGATCCGGCAAAAAGGGTATCTCCAACAAAAACGATGTCATCGGCTTGGAGTGAAATACCACCCGGAGTGTGTCCAGGCGTATGAATAACGTCCAAACTGATATTTCCAAAAGAGACGGTTTCGCCTTCCTCAATGGTTTTATCACACGGTGGCGAGTTCTCTACTGAAATCCCAAATATAGCGGCATTGGATGAGAGCATGCCTAGCATGGAAGCATCTAGAGGATGAATCAGAATCTTGGCATCGGTCGCCGCTTTCATTTTCCCATTGGCGCTAACATGGTCAAAATGACCGTGCGTATTAATGATATATTTTACTTTCAAGTTTGAATCTGAAAGTTCCAATAAAATTCTATCCGCATCACCGCCGGGATCAATAACAACCGCCTCTTTGGTTTGTTCGCATCCAAAAATAAAACAGTTAGCCATCAGTGGTCCAACAACCAGTTCTTTAATAATCAACATATCCTCCTTAACTTGATTGTATAGGAATTTCCTTTTTTTTAGATCCCGTTTTAAGCGGGAGTTATATAGCGTCGCGAAGCGATTCTATAACTTGAAGACTCCCTTTAGCTATACATATGCAAGCTTTGGGGAGTCCTTTTTGTAAACAACTTTATTTAAGTTGGTTTTCGACCCTCTTTTGGGCTTGTTCAATGAGCTCAACTAGGCTCACCATCTTCGGTTTGGGCCTTGCGTTGACAACCATACTAAATTTATCCTCAGGCATGCACTTTTTTAAATGTCCGGCAACATCAAAGTGCTCCCACCAGCAGTCGAAAATTTTCCAACAAGCTGTATCGTTTTCGCCGCTTGTTCTGCAATAGCCAAATAAAACAGCGCCACCGAGCCTGGGGCATCTTTGTTCAAAGTGATCTTTGCTTTCTTCCATTTATCAACGGCTTTTTATTAATTGCGGTTTTGGATAGTCTTCAAATACCTTTTCAGATGTCGACATCTCCTCTTCCGTCAGGACAAAATTATGGAGTTCACCGGCAAGATATTTATCGTAAGCCTCAAGGTCGATAAGACCGTGCCCACTCCAGTTGAAAAGGATAACTTTTTCTTTTTCTTCGTCTTTTGCTTTCTTGGCCTCTTCAATCACACCTGCCAGCGCATGATTGGTTTCAGGAGCGGAAATAAATCCCTCTGTTTTTGCAAAAATAACACCTGCCTTATATGCGTCCAACTGGTTAACGGCCCTTGGTTCAACAATCCCTTCAGCTACGAGTTGACTGACCGAAGGAGACATCCCATGATATCGAAGCCCACCGGCGTGGATCGGTGGAGGTACAAACGCATGGCCTAAACTATGCATAGGCAACAGTGGCGTATATCTTGCCGTATCACCATGGTCATAGACAAACGGCGCTTTGGTCATGGTGGGACAGGCAGACGGCTCATAAGGGTATATATCAATATCTTTTCCGTTCATTTTGTCATAAACAAAGGGAAAGGCTATGCCTGCAAAATTGCTTCCGCCCCCGGCGCATGCGATGATGACGTCTGGATATTCACCGATTTTCTCAAACTGCTTTTTGGCTTCGAGTCCGACAATTGTTTGATGCAGCATGACGTGATTTAAAACGCTCCCTAATGAATACCGGGTTTTGCCTGTCTGATCGCTGACCGCCGCTTCAATAGCCTCACTTATCGCGATGCCGAGGCTTCCTGGCGTGTCGGGATCCTTTTCAAGGGCAGCACGGCCGGCATTGGTCTCGGTACTGGGGCTCGGAATGCACTTACCACCCCAAACTTCCATCATCGATTTGCGGTACGGTTTTTGGTCAAAGCTGACTCTGACCATAAAAACTTTGCATTCAATTCCAAACTGGGAACAAGCAAATGACAAGGCGCTCCCCCATTGGCCTGCACCTGTTTCTGTGGTCATTTTCTCGATACCAAACACCTTATTGTAATACGCCTGGGGTACGGCTGTATTTGGTTTATGGCTCCCGGGAGGACTGACGCCTTCATTTTTAAAGTAGATTTTTGCAGGGGTATCCAGATACTTTTCAAGAGCAATCGCTCTGACTAACGGGGATGGTCTCCAAATACGTAGCACATCGAGCACTTCATCTGGAATATCGATCCATCTTTGGGAACTCACTTCCTGTTCTATCAGGTTCATTGGAAAAACCGGCGCAAGGTCATCAGGGCCAACCGGTTTACCGTCAGGACCGAGAGGCGGATTCATCTTAATATCAGCAAGTATATTGTACCACTGCCTCGGCATTTCATCTTCTGCTAACAAAACCTTTTTAACCTCCATACCCTCCTCCTTTACGTCACTCTGTTTGGTTTGTTTGAATATCAATTCCTATCTTAATGTCTTCATTTTCAAGCGCCATACGAATACTGTCGAGAATTCCATTGATAAAAGCACCTGATTCTTCCGTACCGAACTTCTTGCCCACATCTATGGCCTCATTGATGGATACCTTGTATGGAATATCATTGCAGCAAAGCAGTTCGTATACAGCAATCCTCATCACATTTCTGTCTACGCAGGACATTCGACTTAGCTTCCAGTTGTCTGAAAAACGTTCAATTATCTTATCGATATCCGGCCTGGCTTCCAGCACACCTCTTACGAGCTTAAGAAAGAATAAAAGTACTTTCGTCGACGGTTTATAATTTTCACAGAACCGATCAAGCAAATCGTTTGAGTCATTCTGACTCATGTCTATATAAAAGAGCGCTTGCATGGCAAATTCTCGTGACTTGCGACGATTGCCCATGGTTAGACCTGATTGACAACATCCAGCAAGTTTGCCATTTCCACGGCAGATATTGCGGCATCCCAACCTTTATTGCCAGCCTTTGCTCCTGCGCGTTCTATGGCCTGTTCAATGGTATCCGTAGTTAAAATGCCAAAGATGACAGGGACTTCAGATTCCAGGCTAACCGCAGCAATTCCCTTAGACACTTCGGCGCTGACATAATCAAAGTGAGGGGTTGCCCCGCGAATGACGGCACCCAGACAGATAATCGCATGATACCGTCCGGTTGCTGCTATCTTTTTTGCCATCAGTGGTATTTCAAATGCGCCAGGGACCTTTACGATTTCTATATCGTTATCTTTGGCACCCGAACGTAGCAGTCCGTCAACGGCGCCATCTTGCAGTCTATCGGTTATAAAATTATTAAATCGGCTGACAACAAGTGCAAATTTTTTGCCTTCTGCAAGAAGCTTAGCTTCGATAATTTTTGGCATTTACGTCCCTCCCGGTTAAAAAGGTTTGGTGTTTGAGGCAAATCTACGGCATGGTATCAATATTCAATAGATGTCCCATTTTAAGTTTCTTGCACTCAAGGTAGCATCGGTTGTATTCATTAGGCTCTATGTCTGTAGCAATCTGTTCCACAACGCTAAGCCCATATCCTTCGAGCCCAACCATTTTCTTGGGATTATTGGTAATGAGTCTCATTTTTCTTGCTCCAAGATCCACAAGAATCTGGGCACCGATCCCGTAATTCCTTAAATCAGGCTTAAATCCCAGCTTTTCGTTGGCCTCAACCGTATCAAAACCTTGATCCTGTAATGCATATGCTTTTATTTTGTTTACAAGACCGATACCTCTTCCTTCCTGGCGGATATAAAGCAACACACCGAGACCCTCTTTTTCAATCATTTCCATTGCCTTATGGAGTTGCTCTCCACAGTCACAACGGAGTGATCCGAAAATATCCCCGGTGAGGCATTCCGAGTGAACCCGAACGAGAACAGGTTTGGTCGAATCGATCTCTCCCTTAACCATGGCGATATGCAGCAAATCATCCACCTGATTTTCATAGACAATGGTCTTAAAGTCGCTTCCGTGTATGGTGGGAATCACGGTTTCTGCAACTCTATTGACAAAGGATTCGGTACGCATACGATATTCAATAAGATCAGCAATGGCACATATACCGATCCCATGTTTTTGACTGAATTTTTCGAGAGCCGGCATTCTCGCCATGGTACCGTCTTCGTCCATTACTTCACAGATCACTCCGGCGGGCTGTAGACCGGCGAGACGCGACAGATCGATAGACCCCTCTGTCTGACCGGCGCGCACCATCACACCGCCCACTCTGCCCCTTAATGGAAATATATGCCCCGGCCTGACAAGGTCTCTCGGTTTAGCGTCTTTTGCCACGGCTGTCCGGATGGTAGTGGCACGGTCGGCAGCAGAAATACCTGTGGTCACACCGTATCTAGCTTCGACGGAAACGGTAAAACCGGTTTGAAACTGAGATGTATTGTTCTCGACCATTAACGGTAGTTCAAGTGAATCTATCTTTTCTCCCGTCATAGAGAGACAAATAAGACCCCGTCCGTATTTTGCCATGAAATTAATTGCTTCTGGCGTAACGGCTTCAGCAGCCATCGTAAGGTCACCCTCGTTTTCGCGGTCTTCATCGTCCACGAGAATGACCATCCGGCCCGTTTTTATCTCTTTTATCGCATCTTCAATAGTTATTAACGGCATTTTTTATAATGTCTCCTTTTATATAAAACCGGTCTTGGCAAGAAGCTGTATATTTACAGAATTCCCGGTCTCATTCTCTTTATTCGTTGATTTTATTTCCAAAACAAAACGTTCCACATACTTTCCAATCATGTCTGTTTCAATGTTGACAAGATCGCCAATCTTGCAAAGATCTATTGTTGTCATTTTAGCCGTATGCGGGATGATACTTACTTCAAAACTATCACGGCTAAAATGATTAATGGTTAGGCTGATTCCATCCACCGCAACCGAACCTTTTGTTATCATATAGCGGGTAATCGATTCTGGGACACCGATGGAAACAATAATGGAATTCCCCACTCTTTTTTTTTGTTTTATGCTTCCTAAGCCATCAACATGCCCTGTAACCAAATGGCCTCCGATTCGATCAGAAAGGCGAAGGGCACGCTCAAGATTGACTCGATCACCAACCTTTGCCTTGCCCAACGTAGTCTTTGACAGGCTTTCAGGAGAAGCATCAACATGGAACCGTCTATTTTCTAACGAGACCACCGTCAAACAGGCACCGTTGACGGCAATACTGTCTCCGACCTTCGTATCATCAAGAACAAAATCTGCATCCAATATCAGTTGTTTACCCTGACCTGCCGGTTGAATCTCTTTAATGGTACCAAGGCCTTCTATGATTCCTGTAAACATAACACCCTTTATCAAAATTTCAACTCGCTGCCATCGAATCTATTTTGAAACCCATGGGTTAATGACCAATATACCCTTCAATCATGATGTCATCGCCAAAGCGCTGGATTCGAATATCTTTAACCGGAATGCAATCGTTCATTAGTACCGCACCGGACCCTTTGCAGATAGGCACGCCGTCATCTCCACCCAAAATTTTCGGTGCAAACAATAAGATAATCTTTTCGACGATCCCTGCCGATAGCGCTGATGCAATGACACGCCCTCCCCCTTCTATCAGAAGACTGGTTATTCCTAAATCTCCCAAGAGGTCCATCAGGCCGGGCAGATCGATTAATCCATGTTTAACTGATGATTCAATAACCCTGGCACCCTGCTTTTCTATTTTCGCCTTTTTATTCTGGGAAACAGAACTCCCGGTAACAATAATTGTATCAGAATCAGAATCAAGCCGCAATAACTTCGCCTGTTCCGAGATTCGAAGATGCGTGTCAAGGATTATTCTTGTCGGGTCCAATCCCTTGAAACCTTCATCTGTGTTTTCCAAGCGGGTTGTCAAACTAGGGTCATCCTTTTCTATTGTATTGATGCCGACCATTATTGCGTCAACCGCATGTCGAAGTCCGTGAACAAACCGTCTCGATTCTTTCCCGGTAACCCATTTGGAATCACCTGTCTTCGTCGCAATGCGTCCGTCAAGCGTCGCTGCACATTTGACGATCGAAAAAGGGCGTTTTGTTTGGATATACTTTCGAAAAATTTCATTTATTTTTCTTGCTTGGTCCTCACAAACCCCTAATGTTACCTCAACACCATGGCTTTCTAAATAATCTATTCCACCTCCTTTAACATCAGGGTTCGGATCTCTCATGGCAACAACGACCCGCTTAATACCTGCTGCAAGTATTTTTTCCGTACAAGGTGGTGTTCGTCCGACGTGATTGCATGGTTCGAGGTTGACATAAAGGGTGGCATCTTGAGCCAACGTTCCAGCATCTTCAAAGGCGTTGATTTCAGCATGCGCCATCCCTGCAGCTTGATGGAATCCTTTCCCTATAATTTTGTTTTCTTTAACAATTACGGCACCGACCATTGGATTCGGGGAAGTAAAGCCCCGCCCCTTTTTAGCAAGGCCGAGTGCTATTTTCATAAAATGTATATCGTCCATCATCACCCGGGTTTTAAGGTTGACCCGAATTTCTCACACGTTTGTCCCGTTCCTTTGCAAGGTGTAACTTCTCAAAAAGTTCGGGTTAACGATTACTAAGTAGATTCTTAAGTTCAGCTACAAAATCGTTTACATCTTTGAATTCTCTATAAACCGAGGCAAACCTAACATAGGCAACACCGTCTAAGGAATGGAGTTTGGCCATAATTTTTTCACCGATTTTGTGTGAAGGAATCTCTTTTTCACCAATCTCTCTGAGATCTCGTTCCAGTTCGTCGAGAAATTCTTCGATAACATTCATGCTTATATCTCGTTTCTGACAAGCCTTTTGAATACCCGAGCGCACCTTTTCACGGGAAAAAACCTCACGACGCCCGTCTTTCTTGATAATCATCACGGGAATTTCTTCAATATGCTCGTAAGTCGTAAATCGTCTGCTACATACGATGCATTCTCTGCGCCTTCGGATGACGTTTCCATCCTTGCTCAACCTGGAGTCGATAACCTTGTTGTCAATTTCTCCACAAAATGGACATTTCATGAGTGCCTCCCTGCTAAGTGGTATCAATTTTTTTTATATCTACACTTGCCTCATTCAACATTTCTTTAGATATGGCGTCAGCATATCCGGAATGGTAACAGATCTTTATTATTCCCGCATTGATAATCATTTTGGCACATATGGAACATGGCAGGTTGGTGCAAAAAAGTGTTGCGCCTTTTATAGAAACACCATGATATGCCGCCTGTATAATAGCATTCTGCTCAGCATGTATACCCCGGCATAGTTCATGTCTTTCACCTGAAGCCACATTTAGTGTCTTTCTTAGGCAGCCGGTTTCATTACAGTGCCTAATACCGGTTGGTGCACCGTTATAACCGGTAGATAGGATTCTTTTATCCTTAACAACCAGTGAACCCACGGCACGCCTGAGACACGTGGAGCGTTTGGCCACAAGAAAGGCTATATCCATGAAATATGCGTCCCATGAAGGACGATAACTCTGTTCAATCACGTTGCTATTCAACCCTTGTGCGCCATTAAATTTTCATAGAGTGGAAAACCCTCACAAAGCTCGCGAGCTTGGGCCTTTGTGTGTTTGATAAGGGCCTCATTCTTATGGTTTTGGAGTACATCAATAATAAACTTCGCGATGGTATGCATGTTTGGCTCTTTCATGCCTCTTGTCGTAATGGCCGGTGTACCAATACGGATACCACTGGTAATGGATGGGCTTAATGTTTCAAATGGTATGGAATTTTTATTAACCGTAATACCGGCGCGCCCAAGAGCGTCTTCGGCATCCTTACCCGTAATTTCAAGATTTCTTAAATCGGCAATCATCATATGGTTGTCGGTACCATCGGACACCAGTTTTATACCACCGTCCATTAGATGGCCGGCTAACGCTTTGGCATTTTTTACAATATTTGTCTGATACGTTTTAAACGTTTCGTCCAACGCCTCCTTTAACGCAACGGCCTTTGCAGCAATAATATGCATTAGCGGCCCACCTTGAATTCCAGGAAAAATCTCCCGGTTTAATTTATTGCTATAATCGGTCCTTGCCAAAATCAAGCCACCACGCGGGCCTCTGAGTGTTTTATGGGTTGTTGAAGTAATAACATCGGCAAAAGGTGCCGGAGAGGGATGGAGTCCTGTAGCCACCAGTCCGGCTATATGAGCCATATCCACCATAAAATAGGCTTGTATCGATTCGGCAATTGTCGCAAATGCCTCAAAATCTATGATTCGAGGGTAGGCACTTGCTCCGGCAACAATCAATTTTGGCCTGTGTTTTTCCGCCAAGCGCTTCACTTCGTTATAATCGATGGTTTCAGTATTTCGACTAACGCCATAATGAAAAAAATTATACATTTTCCCTGAAAAGCTTGCCGGGCTGCCATGGGTGAGGTGTCCCCCATGGGACAAATTCATACCCAGAACCGTATCCCCCGGCGATAACAAAGCAAAATATACTGCCATATTCGCCTGGGATCCCGAATGAGGTTGAACATTGGCATAAGCTGCATTGAATAGCTTTTTTGCCCGATCGATCGCTAGTTTTTCAGCGACATCGACGTATTCACATCCGCCATAATATCGTTTATCTGGATAACCCTCGGCATATTTGTTGGTAAGGACACTTGCCTGGACAGCCATCACTGCCGGGCTGACAATATTCTCCGACGCAATAAGTTCCAAGGTATTTTTCTGCCTGTCGATCTCCATGGTAATTGCGTTTGCAATTTCAGGATCTATACTCTCAATTATTCTATAACCCAACGATCATTTCCCTTTGTTAAGTTGATGGTTCCACTTGTGCCCATTTAAAAATAAACTTCCTTACACCCAGCCGTGAAAAATTTCATGTCATAAGCTTCCAGTGAAAGATTGAAACGTCCCGTCCAATCGATCGGGAGTTCTTACCTGCATCAGTGCTTCGCACCCGGTTGGGAAGTTTTCAGGTTGATGGTCTCTTTCCTGGTTTCGTTCTCAAGTACGGGATCACCGGGGAGCAAGCCGATCAGCAGGTAAGCTGCAGGGAGTCTTCACTGCCGTGTATTATTTTTTTCAAGAAGAAGTGCGGAATGTTCGACCCTTTAACCATCAGAATCGTTGGCGATAAGTTTTGTTTGATCTATCCCATCGATCTTGTCTATACGTGTCTGATGCCGTCCTCCCTCAAACGGTGTTTCAATCCAAGTTCTTACGATTTCCAAAGCAAGCATATCGCCGATAATACGACCACCCAAAACCAATATATTGGCATCGTTGTGGCGTCTGCTCATTACGGCGGAAAAAATGTCGTTGCAAAGTGCCGCTCTCACATAAGGAAACTTATTCGCAACCATGGACATGCCAATCCCGGTACCGCATAGGAGGATGCCGCGTTTCAACTTTCCTTTTGAGACCATTGATGCGGCCATGATGCCAACGTCCGGATAATCCACTGAATCTTTACCATGGGTTCCAACATCGTGGACGTCAATACCCATCTCAACAAGGAATGCTTTCACCGTTTCCTTTAAATCATATGCTGCATGATCGGCGCCGATAACGATCAGAGATTTATTTTCAATCATTGTTTAATACCTAAGCGGATATGATCCAAATGGGTCAAAAATAAAACGGAGAACCATTGCCACTGGCTTAATTCACGTATTATTCTTCTTCTTTAATCTCTATCACCGTACGACCTTTATAGGTACCACAGCTGGGGCACGCATGATGTGGAAGCCTTGCATCGCCGCACTGGGGACAGCTGGTTAAATTAGGGATTGCGGCTTTCTGATGGGTTCGTCGTTGATCCCGTCTTGATTTAGATTTTTTACGTTTTGGTACAGCCATAAAAATACTCCTAAGCAATTGTTTTTTAAAAACATTTGACGAATATTTCCTTATAAATAAGGTTGCCGTTTAAGTAATTGAAATGATAAGGATTGTCAAGCATTTTAAAGTCGTGCTTCAATTTTCGATGCTCATCAGCTTGAAAGCAAGACCTGAAAGACGCTTTTTGGGCGTGTTGTTTTTGAGGGCAATATTTAACGCATGTTTTGTGCCGACAATAATTACCAATCTTTTGCCACGCGTAATCG
>Ga0164321_10000117_pt1 | contig 11693 bp, 21 predicted proteins | sample GuaBasSediGuay12_FD_121799 | JGI IMG/M metagenome (GOLD analysis project Ga0164321, IMG submission 121799) | Subseafloor sediment microbial communities from Guaymas Basin, Gulf of California, Mexico - Guay12, Core 4567-28, 21-24 cm | ecosystem: Environmental > Aquatic > Marine > Hydrothermal... | reverse complement strand
GATTCTAATAGTTCTTCCATTTGTGTAAAGAAATCCGCATATGATTCTGCCATCTTATCATAGTCGGTTTCTTCATCATCCGTAACTACATCCTCATCTGTATATGGCTGATTACAGGCTGGACAAACAACCCACCCCAAACTATACTTATTACAATGCATGGTAAGATTCCTGTGACACACTCTTTTTACGCCATCCGATTGCCTGGCTTCTGCGGAATACATAACTCCGAAATCGTCTTCAAACTCTTGAGCATCATCGAGCACTACTTCGCTCATTGTGTCGACATCTGGATCCTCTGAGGATCCTAAATTAGTTAATTCTTCAAATTCGGGATCTTTCTCCCACTCACCTAATTGTTTAGCAGTCATTCCTAAAGTCATATCAATTGCATATTTTACTTCCTTTGGAAAATCCTTCGTGTTTTCCTCATAAGAGGATACCATAGACATTCCCATATAATCTATACAATCTTTGAAGAATGTGGCGGCTGCTGCATCTTTTTTATTAAGGGCAGTTCCTAAATGTTCTAATAGGGCTCCCATAGATACAGTAAATATTCCACCCACTATGGCGGCAGTTGCTAGTTCATGAGAATCCTCAGATGCAAATTCTCTATCCGATGGAAACATCATAGCCAATCTTGCTGGAATAACTTTAGTAGCATTACAACTATCGCAAGCACGATTCTGATCTCCCGCTAAAGGTGCAGGGTTATGTCCATATCCAAATTCCTCAGATCCACAAAGACAACAAGTATATGGGCCACGAGACATATAATTGAATAATCTAAGCGACTATTTAATGGCTTTCTTTCATCCTAGAACAGCTTGTCCGTAATCATCGTAGCCAAAGCAGTCATGTTTTCCATAACAAGAGTGTTGCCAAGGTAATGAATAACAATATAAATCTCCACATAGTTGGCATGATTTATGCTTTCTCTGAGCATTACCACACATTACGCATGGAGGTAATTTCCAAGAATCAGACATTTTATATTCTCCGAGTTCCCCATGGCTTCACTACGATATTATTTTTATGACAGGAAATATGATATCGATTCCCTGCTCGATCCGTTTCATATCCTTCACCTAATTGGATCGCACGGCGACATCCATAACAATACGTTATCACAATTATTCCTCCTCAAAAATTGCTTCTTCACTATTAGAGCTCAAAAGAGCTTCAAAAGAGTGAACGAAAATATCGAAAGCCACCGTTGGGGAACTTGAATACATTGTATATACTGGTGGTATTAACTGTTACTTAAGACTTCTCATTCTTCTTCTTCAGGCCAACTAATTTTATATTCACTTGCATCTACCGCGATCGTAACATACCCTGCTACAGTAAATGTAGTTTGTAATACTCCGCATTTACAATTTTTATGACCTGGAACAGTTCCACTATCTGTATAATTTATAATTTCATTACAGCTAAGACATTCTAAAATTGGCAGCATTTTATTCCTCCTTTTCAGCATATGTCTTCAAGACCTGGCGTTCAGCCGGTTTATTAGGCCACTTAGCATCAACGAATGCTTTAAGTTTCTCAAATTTAGCGGGGCCTATTTGCGACACCAATGGTGATTTTTCAGGATCCGCATTGTTTATCTGTGATATGAAGTCTGCTAGTGAGTCAAACATAGTATGTAATTTCTTTGCAGAAGCTCTACCGATTCCGGGGATAGATTCTAATAAAGCATGATGTTTATTTCTAGAGCTTGCAACTATTGTCGGCTTTCTAACTAGTCGTCCGTATTCTCCTGAAGCAACTCTGATTTCGAGAGCTTTAAGATATCGAGCAGTTCCATTTGTTCCAGTAGTATAAACGACGGGACAAATTTCCGCTGACATTCTATTGAGAAAACTAATTAGATTTTCTAATTGGTTTTTATCATTAGTGTAAAGTGAGTTCTGATTTCCTTCGATCAAAAGAATAGCATTAGGAGTTTCGATTAACATTCTTGCTAACTGATCTTCGATCCTACGAGTGCGAAAAGAAGAATACGCATCAGTCCATGTTTTTCTCTCAATTAAAACACAGTTCTCCCGCTCAGGAATCTCCAACTTGAAATCACCACAGGGTAATGCTTCGTGCTCTCCATTAAGTTGTAATGCAAAATAGGGATCTTCGTGAATATCCACCGTCCAATTCTTAGTTTCTTGGGTCATTCCTAAAGTCACCTCATCTATACTCGTCAAACGTGCTTCGCAATTTTTTATTGAAAGTTCCACGAGTTTTTATTTCTTCTTTAACGCGCGAATAGCTGCCTATGATAGTCATTAAATCTGCATCCTCCACGATTCCAGTCTCAAAATTTATTCTATCTTGATTCACTAACCAGGAGTCATACAACATAAAGGGCATGATATGATGTTTTCCCCAACCAAAAGCATTAGTGTCGTAAGTCACATGAACCCAATGTTCATCAGGATGAATGATGTTCCACATTTCATGAATTATAGATTGTTCTAATTGAGGATTAGTTTCTCCTTCTAATTCTTCCACAGTCATTTTAACTAAGTCTTTCAGTAGAATCCACTCATCCATTGGATGAATATCTGGATCTATGCTAGCATGATATTCTTCGTAGGCTTCTTCAATGAAGATCGCCCAAGGATCTTCGGAATCGACTGACTCTACCATAGATTTCCATAGGTGTATCACCTATTTAAACTCTGCGTTTAGTTATTCGTTCCAGAATCCCAATCTTGAATCTCGCTTGAATTATTATCATCTTCCGTCGGCATTTTATATGTCGGAATTCCTAAATGCTCTGCAAATTCTAAAACATAATCTGCCAGATCTAATTCATCGATTATATTTGCTTTCTCCTCAGCATCTAATATCAATTCATGAAAACCTTTATGCAAACATTCCACATCTGCACCGATGTGACGAATTCTAAATAATAAGTATCCTGAAAAAATCAAAGATATAACTACGAGTCCCAAAATAAATTGAGTCATAGTTTCGTGATCTGAGAGTATGGCCATTATTCTTCCTCCGTCATCTCTTTGAGTGAAGGAGGCCAGCTAGCATCTAATCCACTAGCCAAACGATCTAAATAATTTGCATATTCTTCATCAAAATCTGGCTCAGATTCGTGATCATATAAGACAACAAGGTATTCCTTTCTCCAGTTCCAACCCATCTGTCTTAGCATACAAAGAAAGTGATATACTAATCTATGTTTGCCCTCGCCTTCAGGGCCAGCCCAATCTATTGCTTCTTCCAATAGTTTACGATCGAAACGTAGTTCATCTGGCATATGGTATACTCTAGATGGAATTACCTACTTAATACTTCTTAAAAGAGCTTATCTAACATCATAAATGGAAGATAACATGGTAGCCACCAATAAGAATTGCCGTTGTGACTGCCGAAAAGACATTGGCCATAAACTGCACATATATTTCATCATGGAGGTGATCCTCAACCTCGCGTCCAAAGAATAACCATTTTTTCATATTATCACTCAATTAAAACTATTGAAGGGGAGCTTAATTATTCTCTTGTAAGTTAAACAATCGTCTTTATAATTAGTCACTATAAAACCCTTATCATCCACAATATCTTTTATGGCTTCATAATCTTCGCCATGTATCTTTAGTATTTTCTTTTTCAATAATCCATGGAAGTAGTTCCCAAAATTTTCAATACAATATTTGTAAGTATGATTATTTTCCTTTCTCCACGCTTCTAGCTTGTCGGAAATATATTCTGCATCTGCGACGAAAGCTATTGTTAAATATTCATCTGGGATGGATTCAAGACCCCCGTGGGCCTTGATTAGTGCCGACGCTCGTTTGGCTCCTGTTTCTGGACAACCAGGAATGTTATCGGAAGGATCGCCAGTAATTGCTTTGTGGTCGGGATATAGACTCCAAGAAGGAATGTCGATAGACGCTAATTCAGTATCAGGCTCAATTAAGCGACCCATATTGTGAATTTGTAGAACTCCTGGATGGAGGAAAGGATCAGAGAGTTCAGAATTGGATCCAGAAGTCTTGCCACCCCATAGTTGCCAGATATCTTGATCGCTAGTTATAATTAAAATTCGAGGGTCTGGGTAGTTAGTTTTATCAGCTAAAATTCTAGATACTTGCCTAGCTAAACAATCGTCCGCTTCTTCATATTCTGAATAACAAGAACTCCATCCCCAAGTTCCCGCTTTGTTAGCAATGAGTTGATCGGGGTTGTAACCATATTCTGTAAAACTAGTCCGCAGGTCAGGTATAGACCCATCTTCAGATTTCCACTCTGAGTTCGCGTTCCGGTGAGCTTTGTAAGCAACGAATTCATCAAGTCTCCCTAATTTACCTTTTATGCCATCGTAGCAAACAATTATTTCTGTTCCGTGAACTGCGGATTTAGATCCGAATCCCATTTGATTAATTCTAAATTTAAGAAATCCTAGATCCTTATTTAATTCTTTAGCACAAGCTCTACGAAAGGAAGCCAGCGTAGCTCCTGTAGGATTGTTTTTATACTTGGCCCAGCGATATCTGGGGCCAGCTTTAGGTCGCCACCACCTAGTTTGTCTTCCTATAAAATAACCGGCATCAATTAAGACAACTCGGTTCGGAGGAGTCACCTTTTTAGTAGCATAAGGATTTGACGGAGACTCCGTTACCATAGTAAATTATGCAGGTCGGAACTACATAATACTTCTTATGAATCTAAACCCACCCTAGCTTAATGAAAAACGCTAGGGATCCAATTGTAACAAAAATCCACATTAGGAGGGCTAGAATTACTCGATTATTGATCAAAACACCCCACCTATAAGCACTAAAACTCCGAATATTGCAATTATCGCTACACCTGCTAGTAAAAGTAGCTTATTTTCGCGTTCTAGAGCGTTTAGAAGGTTGTTTTTCTCTGTTTCGGGGTCTGAAGGAAGCTTCCACACATCCTTATTCAATTTTTGATGTTCGATTAAATCTGATTTCCTCATGTGCCAGCTCCATCTATTCAAACTAGATGAGAACCAATTAACACTCCAGTTCCCACTACTTTAGCTCCTATGAATTGTCCTGTTCTAAGTTTGTTAGAGAGTCTTAATGAAATTAATATTGCATCGATCGCCAGAACTAGAAAGATATCTTCCGGAATGCCGAATATTTTCTTATGTTCCAAATCGTGTAGAACTTTATCTATCGCTTCCTCAATGTGTTGTGCTTCGTCAGCTAAAACGCCCATTGTAGAAGAAGCAACACTAGAATCCTCACTAATCATGGTAATTAGTTCATTGCTCTACTATTTAGTAATTACGTTTTGTGACTTCATAGAGTTTCAGGATCCGTATTATAGTCGAAAAATATCCAACGAGAAGAATCTGCTCTGATTGTTTCATTATCTACTCCGTCTAGATACATTTTAACATCTTCGAAAGAATCAAAAACAAAATCGGGATTAATCCGACCGAACATCCAGAAATTCAACTTTTGTTTTCCTCCATTCACCACAACCAAAACTGGCTTGTGTTGGCGTAATCCAACAAAGAGTTCTTCCCAAGTTCCACACATTTGCACATCGGGATCAAGATAGACAATCAAAAAGTCAGATACTTCTACCATTCTTAGATCTGCTAAAACTATTGGCTTCATTGCAGCTCTTAATTCGTGAAACCGACCTAATTCTCTAAGTTGACCTAAATTCTTTTGTTCGTCACCAATTTCGTTAAAAATTGTATTCGATGTCCTTTTATTGGTGGGATCCAGAGCCATAACTCCTCGTTCTGATAACCATTCAGTCATTTGGATTCTCCAACCGATCCCATCATCTTCTGCGTGATCAATTGGCCCCGCTAAGTAACATCTTTGCCCATTAAGCTTGCCAGCCATAGTGTATCTAAGCCGTCATCACCTATTTAACTATGCCTTGGGCCTACATTTATGCCGCATTGGGGACAAAGGGGAATAGATTTATGAATATGCATAGGTAATCCTCCACTTTCTAGGCAACAGTGAAAAACATAGCAAATTCTAAATATAGCCTCTACCTTTCCTTCCCATGAGTTTTGAAAAGCTACTGATTCCATGTATTCAAGACCCCGTGGAGACTGGACCGAAGCAATCATCATTGGCCACACAAAGGCGACAAGTTAGAAGTCGAGTTATTGGATGGATTATCAAATCAACTTTAATGAGTCTACAGGAGGCACATTCCATTCCACGAGGAATATTAGAATTCCCATCCATCAGATCCACCACTTAGGTTTGGCTCGGTTTGTCCACTTAGCTATGTGGGCTTTATCATGAATATAATATTGTCTATACATATCTACTACAGATAGATTATCGAAGTTTGGGGAGGCCGTTCTACATTTTTGTGTGTCTGAGATCGCCACAGCAAATGCTGTTCGATTACCTAATGATACAAGCGTGGGTGGATTCTGAGAACACCATTCGATTACATCTTGGCACTTGTGCCTTCTATTGTAGCGGTGAGTATATTCTCTGCATAGAGCTATTCCATGATCGATTAACCAATTAAAATTCTCTATACAAGTTCTTGCCCAAACCGTAGATGGATGATTATAATGTGTTTTCTTGTAAGGTGCAACTCCTACTGGATATGCAGCGCATAACATTTGTGCTGTTTCCAAGGGCATTTTAACTATATGTTTATCTAGTTGTGCTACTGCAGCATCTACAGGATCCTCCGATAATACAAATATATTCATAGTATCCCTCTTTAGTTTGTCTCTTTGCACCAGCAGTCGTCTGAACAATGTCCTTCTTTGACTCCCGCTCCCAGATCTATAATGCCGCCGAGAAGGTGAGTTGATTCCTCTGCTCGCTCATCAACAGTGTTATTCGAGTGGCTTGGATCATATTCCTCGACACCGAACAATTCTTGTAAGTGTTGTGGTATCTTTCCATCCTCCTGGAAGGCACGAATGATACCCACGGTTCGATCCGTTAATCGAGCAATAATGTGAATCAATTGATCTCCATTTAGACTCATCAAATGGTCTAGGTGGGCTTCAGTAAGGCGGTAGGAGTGCACTTTGGACATAATGCTATATTCGTTCGTCACCTATTTATAGGTTTCGCTAAGTAATCATGCCTTTGCCTAGTCCGCCTGAGTGTGTGTATTTCAGTTTACTACAGACTTTACAAATGAAGTAGGACTGTTCGTATTCGGATTTGAGAACCCATTGATGTTCACAGGCCACGATCGTCACAACCGACTTAATTCATCATTTGCATTAGTTCGTCACGGAGAGCCTTAACTCCCTTAGAACCACCATATGCGAGAACGGTAAAAACAGTATCATCGACTGTAAAGATATCTAAGTATCCCTCATGACTCAGAGTTATAGCGGCGATCTTATCGAGCCGTATAACTGTGTTACCTTCGCTAGTGGTTAATTCTGGAGTCCATCCTGTGACTCTCGTTACTGCCTCTGCCTGTGACATGACCTGCAATAGTGCGAACACATATTTAATACTTTTGGTTATTGTGCCAGAGGAGCTACAATATCTAAAATTAAACTCCAATCGACATCCGAAATATGAGATGGCTGATCATAGGAATTAGGGAGTGGATATCTCATAGCTAATAATTCTTGAGAGTCACTAGATGGGATCCAGGAACTCATCTTTGTATCTTCTTTACTCATCGATCTGAACATTAATGGAAAATTAACATAATAACATTTTCTGCACACACCTTGTGAGTCGGGCTGAGTTAATCGCATTAGTAAATCAACATCTTCGACCCTATTAATTGTTTCATCAAATAATCCCACTTCTTCGATCGCAGTTCTCCTCACAATCATTCCACTAGGATAAACTGGAACAGTCATAAAATAATAATGATAGAGATCTTCATGAACATAATCTATATCTTCATATTCTTCGAAAGGCAATAGTTGGACATCATGTCCGCCAGTGAATTGTGAAACTACATTATTTTGATACATTGCTTTGCACCAAAATATATCTTTCTCAGGCATAGCTCCGGCGTAACCAGCCATAACTTCGAGATAGGTAGATTCCCACCAATCGTCTCCATCTAAGAATCCAACAAGAGTAGTTCTTTCTTCATCTAAAGCTTGATTTCTTGCTGAGGAAACTCCTTCTCCTTTTTGAATCTTGTAAACGACTCTAGAGTCTTCTAACATTAATGCATCGACGAACTCTTTACAAGCTGAACTCATCTTCAAACTTTCTTTAGATTCAACGATCGTCAATCTCCATTTTCTGAATGATTGTCTCAATACAGACTCAACCGCTCTCTTAAAAATATTATAGGGAACATTATGAATAGGCATGATAATGTGTATGCGTTCTAGATGCCTCATAGCACTGTGACTATTCTGATGGTAAACGCTCATAAGAATCTATTATATCCAATAAGCTACTGCTATATAAGAGAAGTAGTAACCGCCGTTAGCGGTAATGTGTTTTGACCGCCTTATTCGGTCAAATCTTCGTGACCTTCACCAAAGTCGGAAATCCATTCGATAGAAACTTCATCGGGGACTTCTTCAGGTTCGGGAGTCACATCGGTAATAACTACTTCGTAGATTCTATCATTACGCTTAACAGTTCCCTTTAGGGTTTGAGTCTTCTTCATGTCCTTCATAGAGGTTCCCACCCCTTCATCACCAAGGATCCAATCTAGAAGGGCTTTGATAGATTTCACATCAGTTCCAAAAAATTCATCGAAAGGCTGCTTAGGTGAGTTATAATTCGGGAATGGATTCTTCCAGGGATTATCCCAAGGATCGTATCGGCGTTTGCTCATAGAGTTAATATGTTGCATCACCTATTTATAGGTTTCTGCATCGATCGAGAGCTATATTTAGAGCATCATGTAATAGTGTTTCTAGGTTGGATCCAGGAGATGTTTCTGTAGTAGGATTATTTCCTTCCAGAACTTCTAAACCTGCCCAAGTAGTTCCTCCTCTTGTAGCTACACTATCTATTAATTTTTGAATTACATCTACTTCTGAAATGCCCTCTCCCTTTGGAAGTGATCTAGGATCTGTTAAGCTAGCGGTAGAATAAAACAATTGACTTATTACTTCGTTAGTTATATCAGGATCCAGCCCTTGTTCAAGTGCCCAAGTTACAAATATTTTTTCTAAATATGCAACAAAGGCTATTCCCGATCCCGCAAGAATTGTATGAACATTTAACCAATCTTCATTGTCTGGCGAAATTTCAGTAACTGTTCCTAATTCTTTAATTATTGGCACTACCTTATTCTCCATGATTTTCTTATCTGCTTCGGGTGGTTGCATAATCATCGTATTTGCATTTCCTTGTTGGGCGGCTACATTAGTCATAGCTCGATAAAGATATGGATAATTATATTTTGTATAAGGGACTCCAGCTGCGAAAGAGATAATAGGTTTGTAATGTGATGTATGGCGTATAGTGTGCATAACTTTTTCAATATCTGCGGGGCGGACACACAATATAAGTATATCCATCGACCTAATAAAATGCTTAGCTTCGGAACTAGTATTCCATCTAGTTCTATTTATGCCCCAAACATTGGGATAAACATAACTGAGCCGATCTTTAATTATGGATCCTAGATGTCCATCAGCACCGATGATACCTATCCTCGTAGAATAAATCTCACTACTCATAACTATACCAACCACTTAGACAATATAAATGTTCTCAAACAGTCCAATTCAATGCCTCGCTTATAGATGGGAATTGTGTAATAAATATTTCTTTGATAGCTTGCGCAACTTCCCTATGTTCTTTTTGGGTATCTTCGTTTGTGCGCAATTCAATATAATGAATCCAACTACGAATCGTGCCATTCATGTATAATTTAGTTTGAGTATTTAGTGGAAGAATTCCTCGAGCACATTCTTTTGCTACTCCATTTTCAATCAATAAGTCATAAGCTCTAAAAGCTTGATCAACTGAATTTTGTGCGATATCTTGTAGAAGTGGATCATTGATAAGATCTGCACTGCTTTGTCGATTCTTTTCTGCGGGTTTGCGTAATTGAATTCCTTCGAATGTTGTGGCTTCACTGTATCGCTGACTAAATTCTTGAAACGAAAAACTACGGTGTCTGAGAATCTGAGTTGATATAGCCCGTGATGTTGTAATCTCTACGCACATATTAGCCATTTCAAATGGACTCCAATGTTTATGTTTAATTAAATAGTTCACGAGTCTTGGAGATGTTTGTTCATTGTGTTGATTATCTGGGCTAGAAACTCTAGCGCAATACACTATAGTTTTCTCAGCATCAGGAGTAACTGATATTAATTGGGCTTCACTCATAATATCACCTTCTCTTTTTTCTCATATCCATAATAGCACTGCATACTACATATAAAGTTAATACTACCATTAGAATAGCAGTGCACACCTCTCCGCTCATGTATTAAAGACCCTCCTTACTTCCTCAGTTTTAGTGCCAATTCCAATCATCCGGTAATTCTGTAGATTGAGCGATACAGGATGGACACCAATGGCTTGTGCGCTTGTCTGCCGTTTTCTCTCTCTTAACTGGCTTCTTGCAATCTCTACAAGTTTTTCTATTGTAAACACTAAATGTATAGCGAGGAACAGATCTATCTTTCTTAGCTTGATAATCTCTATTGATGTGATCCAGGGAGGCTGCGTGAAGACGAGCGATTTCTTCATCAGTTAGTGATTCTAAAGTTCTGTGAGGGGACACACGAGAGTCATGCATTATTTCAGCTTTAAGATAATTTCCAATACCAGCTACCACAGATTGATTCATTAATGCTTGGGCAACCGTCCAAGTTCCCTTTCTTGCCTTTAGACGAGCTTTGAATCCTAAAACTCCAATTGGCTTTTCTTGGTCTAGTAAATCTGGTCCGAGCTCCTTTGTTAGTTTTCTTTGTAGAGCATAAATACCTTCGTCACCAGCTATAAACTTAAAAGTTCCAAATCGACGAGAATCGTAGTAGTAAATTGAAAATGGATCCGCTCCATTCTTATTAGCGAGAACAAGTTCTAGACAGAGATTTTTCTTGGGCTTTCGAGAAATACTCCAGCCACCTCCCATTCCTAATGTGTGAAAAACTCTCCACTGGTCTTGCACGGGATTAGATCCTCGGATTCTGAGATAGATAAATTTTCCATGACAACCAATTTCGGAAATAGTTAATATTCCTCCCGCTCTAGATTCTTTTAAGAATTCTGCGACGGATCCACGAAGTTGTGATCCTGATGGAGAATATCGATCATCGTGGCAAATGATATTCATAATTCTAGTTCCACGAATTGCATCATTCAAGATTTCTACCGTTCTTTTAACTTGTGGACCTTCTGGCATTTCCTTCTTCATCTCCTTAAACTGAAATGGAGATACTACCTATTTATACTTATGTATCAAAGACCCTCTGCGTGTGCTTGATATAAAGCGTAAACTGGAATGAGATAAATAGTAGAAAGCACTGTAAAGATTCCTAGGGTTTCTAGATACGGCACTTCTGAATAGGCAGCCCAAGCTAAAGCTAGAGGCTGCAATGCTATGGTGCCCACAATTGGCCTCCAGAAATCTACTGAGGAAACCATGGTTAAATAAAGCCCCCAAAGGAACGAGGTCCGATCCCATCATTTTCTCCACATCGAGCATATCTTTGGACAATTCTTGCGGCTTCTTCTAGGCCATGCACTTTACCTTGCCAGTAAGTGAACTCCTCCATATCTTTGTGGTGTATTTGT
>Ga0164321_10000116_pt1 | contig 11707 bp, 13 predicted proteins | sample GuaBasSediGuay12_FD_121799 | JGI IMG/M metagenome (GOLD analysis project Ga0164321, IMG submission 121799) | Subseafloor sediment microbial communities from Guaymas Basin, Gulf of California, Mexico - Guay12, Core 4567-28, 21-24 cm | ecosystem: Environmental > Aquatic > Marine > Hydrothermal... | reverse complement strand
GTATATTTTTTGACTGACAAGGGATTTGAACGCTTAGAATTTCTACTCGAATCAGAATAAATTCTAAAAGTCATTCCAATCGTTTTTCCTATGGAATTCCTGTCTTTCCACTAGAATTTCTATCACCAGTAGAATTCCACTAGAATTCTTATGGAATTCCTATAGAATTCCTATGGAAAACGTGTTTATTGGAAGTTTCTCCCGGCAGTCAAGGTGTTACTAACCTTCATTCCTATCCAGTGGAATTTATGGAATTCCTATGGAATAATATTTTTTCCAGTAGAATTCCACTAGATTTTTCCTGTCTTTCCACTAGAATTTCTATCACCAGTAGAATTCCACTAGAATTTCTATTACCACTAGAATTCCACTAGAATGCCTGTAGAATTCCTGTAGAATAATATTTTTTCCTATGGAATAATATTTTTTCCTATAGAATTCCTTTTCGGCGATTTTGGACTAATAGGAATTAATTCGGCGATTTTGGAGTAATTTAATTTTAAATCGGTGACTTTGGACTAATTTTTAGATGTTTGAAATTGTTGTTTTACAATGGAATTTCAATGGAATATTTTTGTTTTCTATTTGAATTGCAATTTTTCGAGTTTGAATTCTATATAGAGGTTACATGTTTACTAGTCATCAAGCTTTGTTCTTGGGGAGAGAGGATTAGGGTTTAAACCGGCTAGTCGATTATACTGTGAGGTTGAATGTGTTTTGCGAGGGACTGATAGTTTATCGAACTCCTCTATTTACTTTCGTTCGACCGTTTAATTTATAAAAATTCACTATGATTTATCTCCCTTTTGAGTTATGGGAGGGTTAGTTGGTCTATAGATAATGTGATGTCGGTAGAGTTTTGTATGGGTTGTAGATAAATTGTAAACCGCTTGTTTATCGTGATTTTAATAAAAGATGGCTATTTTGGGATTATTTAAGTGTTGGATAAGGTAAACATGTGGTGTCTTATGTTTTAGGAACAATATGTTGCACGATCATTACATTGTTTCGTTGCATTCCCATACAAATAAGAGTATACCTTGTTTATCCAGAAACAATATTAGAATTTTTTGTCATCGCCTCAATCAAATATCTCGATGGTGCTACCGGTTCCTATGAGAGGGTCTTTTTTCAATCTAAATTCCAGATATTAATAGTCAGCTACATAATATCAATTTATTTTATTAATTTAGAAATAAATACGTATCCAATGAGAAGTAACATAGAAGCGTTATGAAAGATTAAACGTATACTTGTTATCTTCTCAAAGTACTAGTTAGCTTCGATATTACACGACCACATAACTATATCATAAAAAGATAAATATACGAAAAGGATTTTCCATATACGTATCAAAACGAAAAGGTGAAGTTTCTTGAAGATAGTAGAATGGGATGAATACACAACCCTTTTGGATAAACTAAATGAGAGTATACAACTTCGAAGTTTCGATGGCATTGTGGCCATAGGTAGAGGAGGATGCATCATTGGAGCGTTTCTGGCCTCAAAGCTTGGACTACCGACATTCTATCCAGTTTTTGTAAGGCATGTTGGGAGAGGAAACAACGTTCGTATAGTGGCTCATGACACAATATCTAGTTTTATGAATACTTTAGCCCAAACAGAGTTCTTACAGGGTAATTTCTTAGTGGTTGATGACTGGCTTTGTGAGGGAAGAGCGATGGAATTTATCCTCGATCGAATGCCAAAAGGAGCCTCAGTAACGACTATGGTTATGTTCAACCGTAAAGGTTCAGAGTTTAAACCAGACTATGTGGGAGAATATCTGGAAGAGGAAGAACGAGAAATCATGTTTCCATACGATGCACTGGGATGAGACAGGCTTCGACAATTTACTTCAAGATAAGTAGGATAATCAAGGACACGCCAGAGAACTGACATCGAAGGCTTGTTCCAGTCTTTTAGGAGATAGGGCTTCTGCTGACGCTCCCTTTCTATATAGTCCTGATTTTTCCTATACATTCATTTTAACTATTTATTGAATTATAGATTCAGCCTTGATTACGTTGACGGGCGTCAATAGTCTGCTTATTGTTTGTTGGTCACGCATTGAACTACGGTAATCCCACAAGCTTGTTTTCTCTCGTCAAGCCGAAAAATCGCTACATCTCCTTTGGCTCCAGATTTCAAGATTCCGATGCTTTCGCTCAAGTCAAGAATCGCCTCTAGTCAGAGTCTTGACGAGGCATTTCTGTTACTCTTTGCTCTCTTGTTTAATCGTTAATAGCAGCAACGCCATAACGAGTAGCATAATCGTTCCACCCAAGAAGGACGTGCGAGTATTGAGGCCTTCTGCTAATGCCATAAAAAAGATCGGGCCGACGATTCCACCCACGTCCATAAAGGTGCGAAATAATCCAATGGAAATTCCCCGAAATTCGGATTTAACGATGTACGAGAGCAGAACTGTAAGCGTTACTGATACGAGTCCTGCTCCCAATCCATCAATGATACCGAGAGGAATGATGAAGCCCAAGGAATCTACAACTGTATAACCATAGATGCAGAACGCTTCGATGACGAGACCCAGCAAGATCGTTTTTTTCCGCCCAATTCGATCAGACATGTAGCCCGAAAGAATTGTGGCAGTAGTGAATCCTCCCGTCCTTGCGGCTGTTATGATTCCAATGATACTAACGTCAAATCCTAAGGTTTCATGTAAGTATAGGGGAAATACGGTGGACATCACCCCGTTCATGACAAACATCCGTGTAAAACTGATGACACAGATCACGATGAGCTCCCACTGAATGAGGCTTTTCAAGGAGTCACCGAGGGAAGGCGTACTGGTTGACGCAATCCCTGTTGCTTTACCTATCGTCCTCAATTCCTTGGATAAAAACGCGAGGAAACAGCTGACGCTGATTAGACCAAAAGTGATGTAGAAAACGAAGTAGTAGCCCGTGACGACGGCTAACAAGGCTCCAATGGGTGCACCGATGAGGCTGCCGATGAATTCAATGCACTGGAACGTGCCTACCGCTCGACCTCGCTGTTTTGAGTCAAAGAGATCAATCAGCATGGCTGTGTTATTCGAGAAAAAGAGTGCTCCCGCAAATCCCCAAAGAGCTCGACCCACAATCAGAAAGTATATGGAGGAAGCGAGAGCACATATTAATGAGCCGACGGCTGATAACCCGATGCCCAACATGAATAATCGGCGTCTTCCGATGCAATCTGAAATCAATCCGGAAGGTATTTCGATGAAGACTCCTGCAAGAAATCAGGCCGATATCACATATCCAACGAGAGCTCCAGACAGATCCAAATCCTTTACAAGGATTGGTAAAAAGGCCCCGGAGAGTCGCATTCCTAAAAAGATGGAGAACCCTATAAACAACAACTCATAATAGATCCGGAGGTAAGTACGCAAATTCTTCATCGTTAATCCTCTTCTCGCTGGTAACTCGTTTATACTCTCAAGCCATAGGGATAAGACGAAAAACATTACACAACCAACATATAAGCATCACCAAAAAGCATCCCATCTTTTCAACAACTTGTCAGAAATGCGAGGTTCAGATCGAACTAAAAAACCCTGTGTGTACATACACATTTTGAGTGTTGTTGTTTCATGTGCTTGGTTTAATCCACGTATTCGATTCTTATGTTTTATAAGATAGTATCTGTGTAATGGGTTTCGCTGAAGGTTCTATGGTCCAAAGAAGGGGAGTAACTCACGGATACTGGGTTGTAGAAAAAAGGTAGCCGGCTTCTTCAAGATTCTTGGTCAGGTCATGCAAATACTGTTTCTCAGGAAGCTCCAAGGTCAGAGTGATCCTTGTTTTCCCAAGGCTTATTCGGGGATCGGTTCGATCGTGGTCTATTGTTACCACATTGGCTTTATAATTAGCTATGATTGCTAATACATTCTGTAAGATTCCCGGTCTATCAAAGAGTAAGCCAGAAATCTTTACAAATCGGGACTCCTTATATAATGATCTCTCCACTATTCTGACGAGTAGCGACATATCGATGTTTCCACCGCTGATTATCACCCCCACGTTCTTTCCCGTAACATCAATTTTCTTGCTCAACAAGGCAGCGAGACCTACGGCTCCAGCAGGTTCAACAACTTGCTTCGTACGTTCCAGCAACAGGAACGTGGCATCGGCGATTTCATCATCGGTTACAACGACGACTTCATCGACTAACCGTCTAATTATATCGAATGTGAGTCGACAGGGCCGTTTTATCGCTATTCCATCAGCAATAGTGTCAACATTTTGTAAATTCACGAGATTCCCCTTTTTCAGGGATGCCACCATGGATGCAGAGCCAGCTGCTTGAACACCATAAATCGCAACCTCGGGATTCAAGTTCTTGACGGCTACGCTGACTCCCGAGATCAAACCTCCTCCACCCACCGGAACAATGATTACGTCGAGATCGGGTAAGTCTTCCATCATCTCCAGACCTATGGTGCCCTGCCCAGCGATGACAGCAGGATTATCGAAGGAGTGTATGAAGACACTGTTCCGCTCATCACATATTCGAGAGGCTTCTGCAACGGCTTCATCATACGTTTTTCCATGCAGAATAACCTCAGCGCCATAGCCTATGGTTGCTTGTACTTTAGCTGTTGGAGAAAACGTGGGCATAACGATGACTGCCCTGATGCCAAGAGAAGAAGCCGCAAACGCAACACCTTGAGCGTGGTTTCCCGCTGATGCAGCAACACATCCCCTCGACATTATCGCATCCTTCATTTTCGAGATCGCATAATACGCCCCGCGTATCTTGAAGGATCCTGTCCGTTGAAGACACTCCAGTTTAAGATAGATTTCTCCACAAAGTAATCTACTTAAGGTTCGTGAATGGACTAACGGCGTACGATGTACAACCTTATGAACAAGAGAATAAGCTTCATTAATACCGGTAAAAACGTCTTGAAATTGCTTTTCCAAGGTCCCTCAAAAAGAGCTAGCATAATAGTCTTATTAAATCTTCCCGACCAGTCAATCTACTAAAAGTGTCATAGGCTGAAAAAAAGTTCTTAAAAAAACCCTTAAAAGTATCTAGATAGAAGAGGGGGAGAAGATTAGCTAGTTAGAATTCGAAAAAGGGAGCGGTATAGCTCTGTCGGTGTTCAGTTAGCATTAATTAATGTAATCGCTTACATTCCCATGTGAGGCATATTATCCGAGTGATCTCTTTACGAACATAGCTTCTTGTAACCGAAAAGACATGCATTCCCATCAATCAAGTAGAATCGAGTGTTTATAAAAAAAGTTGTAAGTAGCATTAAAGAGGACAACTGTTTTTAATTATGAAAGAATAATATGAAGTGTAGAAGGGAGAATGAAGTGACCTCAGTAAACATGAAAGTAGATGAACACTACGATAGAACGATTCAAATACATTTTCCTAAAACGTGGGACGTCAGCGTTGTGAGGATGGCTGGACACAGCGCGCCAGCTCTAACCGATGAGCAAATCCAAGAAGCACTGAACCATCCCATCGGAAGCCCAACCATACAAGAGCTAGCAAAGGGAAAAACGGGCAAGATTGTCGTCACTTGTGACGACCTTGAGAGGCCAACTCCCGCCTACAAGGTTTTCCCCTTTATCATGGAGGAACTTAAAAAGGCAGGTATCTCTGACAGCCAAATCTTCATTATGGGAGTCTACGGACTTCATGCGGCTATGACTGCAGATTCCTATGGAAGAAAGGTCGGCTGGGACATGGTTCGAAGGTTCGACTGCGTCAACCACAACGCTTTCAAGAATCACCAGAATCTTGGAAAGACAAGTCGTGGGACACCCCTCCTAGTTGATTCGGAGTTTGCGAAAGCTGACCTGAGAATAGTTGTATGCGGTATTAAAAAACATCCTTTGGCAGGTGCTGGAGGTGCGGGAAAACATGTAATTCCCGGAGTTTCCTCATTTGACACTATAGCTTATAATCACCAGGTAATAGGAAGGACGGCTGAAAGAGGGATTTGGAAGATCAAGGGAAACGCCGTGAGAGATGATATGCAAGAGGCTGGAAGGATGGCTGATATCGATATAGTCGTTAACTGTTGTTATAATGATAACCGAGAACTGGTGGGTCTTTTTGTCGGAGACTTGGACGATGCTTGGCATGAAGCCGTGAAATATAGTTATGACCTTCATTCAACAAAAATCAGCAATAAGAAGGCGGATGTTGTTGTAGTGAACAGCTATCTACAGGCTCAACAGGGGACTGATTGGTGGCCTGCAATTAGCACATTAAGAGAGGACGGGACAGCGGTAGGAATACACCTGTACACTCCAGGATGGCGTTTAACTCACTACTCAGTTGAAAGTTTTGGTTCATCATCAGACGGTTACTGGGCTAGGATGGAAGGGTATCCAAAAAGAGTGTGGCCCGTTAAGCAGGCTGGAAAAATCATGGTTTGGAGTGAGAAGATAGTAAAAAGGAACATCCTGAGGTACTCTGAGAAAGTTGAATGGATACCTGAATGGCAGAAAATAATGAAACAACTCAAAGCAGTCCACGGAGAAAATGCAACAGTTATGGTGTTCCCGTGCTCTAGAGTACAATTCGACCCAAATAAAGCACCCCTGATTCTCTAAAATCATTTATACTAAATGACAACGGTAAAACAGCCGGCCCTTTATACAACCAAGGAAAGACAGTTTCCACTAAAGCCAGTTAGAGGTTGCTGAGTGATTGCTGGGCTTTTTCCAGCATCCTATTTTCCTTTCTCTCTTCAATGTTATGTCGTGAGCCTTGTGGGGGCTTAGACGAGTATACTGGTTAAGGAGAGAAGCACGAGAGGCTTCGCCCTGACTAGCTCCTCTCCTCCTCAGATTGTCCAGATTGAAAGGACCCATCAGACTTGAAAACATCGATTCAGATCCTTTAACAAGATGGCCTATATATCCATCAACAAAAAAAGGGTGTAAACAGATAAAAACAACAAGTAATCACTCATCAAGCTCACGCTAAATAGAGGGCAGGAATCAAAATATCAGATATAAAGATATTCTGTTACAATCAAACGATATATTTCTGAAACTACCCGATAACTTTCAATTTTAGAGGCCTTGGAGGATTTGAGTGAGGCCAGGGATTGAGAGACCGCGGGTCACGTAGGCATCAGCTATGGTGTAGCGAGACAGACTTTGACCAGATATCATCAATGCTTGCTGAATAGACGTTAGAGACTTTACTGGCTTTCAAACAGGAGATATGAGCGTTTAAAGTTATTTACAGTCACTTTAAAATTTAGGTGAAGACTTTGAAGTATTAACGTTATTAACGAAGTTCTTTAAAATCTGTAAAGCGTGCTTATTCGTGTTTACTGGTTTGTGACACCTTGCACAGTCGCCGACGCGCTTGCAGATAACGCTTTAACGCGTGGTCTTTAACGCGTTTTTTTACAGTTTTTAAAGCGATATTAAAAGTTTTTAATGCGTTTCTTTACAGCATTATAAAAAAATTACTTGATACTGTAAAATTTAACCTCGTTTTTCAGATAAAAAACTTAAGAGTCTAGTAGGCTTTAACGCGTTGAACGTAACCCCTAAAGCGTTGAGTACGCTTTTTCAGTTCTTACATATAAATCAAAGGCATATGTATTTTTATGATCGAGACGAGTTCAAGAAAATGTAAATTCTAAATTTCGTTATATATTAGATGAGTTAACCATTCAAAGTTAGTTAAAAGCGAAAGATTAAAAGAGAAATTTATCTTAAAAATACTGGTTAGCGATAAAACATTTGTTCAAGAGGGTATTGTTTTGAAATATCGAATTTTAGGTAAAACAGGTTTGAAAGTCTCAATTTTAGGATTTGGTGGGATTCCAATACGACGGGTAAGCGAGAAAGAGGCAGTTGCTGTGGTGAATCATGCGATAGACGTTGGAGTAAACTTCATTCATACGTCTATCACATATGGTGACAGCGCTACTAAGATCGGCCTTGTAATGAAGGAGAGAAGAGATGAGTGTTTTTTAGCTGTTAAAATTGGTGGTCGGACCAAAGTAGAAGCGGAAGATACATTGAAAAAGAGTTTGGAAGCCCTCAATACTAATCATATTGAAATCGCTGAGCTTCCGATAAACGCCTCTGAGTTCCATAACGTGATGGCTCCTAACGGAGCATACGAGGCTTTTGAGAGGGCAAAGGATGATGGTGTCATCGACTTTATCGGTATAACCAGCCACGATGTAAAATTCCTGAACGATGTCATCCCAACCAAGAGCTTCTCAAATCTTATCACGCCTTTCAACTATGTAGCCACTACTGCAAGAGAAAAACTTCTATCCGTAGCAAACAAGCTCGACATGGGCATCATAGCTATGAAGACCCTGGGTAAAGGCGGTTTATCCAACGTGTCTCAGGCTTTACGATACGTGTTGAACCAAGATATAGACACTGCAATAGTAGGAATGAATAAAAAGACGGAAGTTGAACAAAACGTTTCTACCGCTGAAAATCTTCATCCACTAACAGAAGGGGAGAAACACTCTTTACAACAGAGAGCAGCAGAAATCATCAAGGCAAACCGTCTTTCCAGTTCAGGAGCGGTTTTATAGGATAAATTGTTTTACAGAGTTAAAAATAGTTAGTTAAATGGCTTTTAGAAGTTCTGAGGAAAAAAAAGTTGTCCATAAATCAAGATGAAGTGTTAGAAGAGTTGAGGAAGATAAGGCAGCTTCTTGAGCCGAAGCCTGCTCCGCCTACGCCTGCTCCACCGAAAGGATTAGTGAATGAGTTCAAAGACTTCCTTTCAAAGTACCGGGTCATGGGGATGGCTGTTGCCTTCATTCTTGGGTTATATCTAGGAAATTTGGTTAAAGCCTTAGTCGACGATTTTATCATGCCAATCATCGAATTATCGATACCTGGAATGGAATGGGAAACCATCACCGCGGGCCCATTTCGAATCGGGCACTTCATCGGCGCGCTGACAACATTCCTATTTGTGGTCCTAGTGATCTTCATTTTAGTGAAAATCACGAAACGAATGGGCATCAAATAATCTCAGCATCCACATTTTTTCAAATAAAGACCATATTCATTTCAGGAATATCATTCCTCAATCATCGATGCAATAATAGAAGGCTTGTCGACTTCAACTCAGATACCAATACCGAGATTCTTTCAGGTTTAGATAGCTAGCTTACTCGTTCAGGTTGAATTAAAAAATGGGCTCATAACAAATCTTCCCTTCGATCTCCTGATTCTCTATAATTTAATAGTATCTTCGTATTGTTGAAATTAACCGGGTATGATGTATGCCTAGTCATTTCAGGCGAGATCAAAGGGAGTTTACATACTGCGACTAAATATCGAGCCTGAAGGCTTTCAGCCTGTTCTTATCTCCTTTGATCTTTTTTAATGTTGATTCGAATTTTATGACTACTCTGACTTTTGGAGTTCTTAACGGCCTATTCGTCTTTATACGTTTGATCTGCTTAGACAATATCTCTTTATACAGCAAGAATCGTTGGTAGGCTAACTCTTTTCCATCTCTGCCTTCTTCACCCATAAACTGCCACCCAGAAGGCGGGCTTAATAGGCTGAATTTTTTCCAGAAGTATATGAGTCGGTCTTCCCCTTTTTGAGAAAGCTTGTATTCTGTTAATCTCCCCTCTATCTTTATTCGGATAAGAAGACCCTGCCTCTTATACCTCAACAACCTCATAGAGACTCCTCTCCTCCCAGAGGCAAACGGTGAAGCCGCAAAAGACTCCAATTCTCGATAAGCATCTTCTGCGGTACACCAACCCTTGTAAGACTGCACAAGATACACTATCTCAAGAGTATCCATTTTCACCCTACCGCTACGATCGATGCCCTCCAAAGATATCCTGTATAAAGGGTCAACGTTCGTCGAAGGCGCCGGACGGCGTGCACGGGCACTCAGCTTCAAAACTACTCAACACCCTTTGTAACATCTTGACGTTGCATTTACGTTTTTCGTTACTTTATTCTAAATAAATCGTATGATATCGCGGACGACCTCCACCCGCACCCTAAAAAATGTATGCCTTAGACACGATGAGGGATTTAAACCAGTATCTCATCAAGTGTTTTTTTAACAGTGATCTTTTATCTCTATTCGTTACGCGTAATCCCCAGTTTTCGCAGAAAACATCCCGATAAACACCCACACTATCGAGAGAAACTTCTAGCAATTGGAGACAGAATTTTCACCATGAAACGTTCATACATTGCCAAGATTGGGATCAGTCGGAAAGATGACCGGCTTCCAGATCGGTGTATGGAGGTTCCGCGGGTTGTGGAAGGTGTTGAACTTCTAGCAGACGTAGATTCCTTGCTACCGTCCTACTATGCGTTGAGGGGCTGGGACGAGAATGGGATACCCACTGCAGAAAAGCTGAAACAACTAGGAATTCGACCCCTATAATCACCTCTCCTCTTTTTTTCGTCACAATGACAAGAGGTTTCAAGTACGAAATGGTTGTAGACTGGAGTATCCAGTCACTCATAGTTTCAACCGCAAGACTTCGTCCCGAAAAGTTAATTGGATTCCCGCGTCAACGATATTAGTGAATGGAAACATGATTGTCATTGTCAAGTTTACTCCAAACATACGTGTTCTGACCAAGACTGCTCAAACCACGATTGATCTGGATGAGAACGCCCACCTGAGTAGTCTCCTGCAGGTTCTTGCCACACAGTACGGTGAGGAACTCATCGACAATATATACGCTTCAAATCTGGACTCCATCGACGCCTGGTCCGCAGTTATAGTCGATGGAAAAGCCGTGTCCCTTCCCTTAACACCCCGCTCAGATGTCAAACTCAAGGAAGGCTCCGTGGTCGTTCTCATGAATGCAGTGGGCGGCGGCTAAACCTGTAATCAACTTTCACGTCATTTTCTTCGGGCTTCTTATCATAGCAGGCACCTTCTATGGACTGACTCGCAAAGGAAGCTGATATCCTATTCATCCACCCATGCAAGAGATTCTCGGATGCAATTGTAACCTCAATCAGTAGTTACTTACATGCTGGAGGTCTCGACGATTTTATTTCGGAGACTTTCAGATAAACATAATTAGGGATATAACATTTTTTACTTGGTCGTACTGCTGATGAAAATTCTTTTTGTAGAACCACCAAAGGACATCTGGTTCGTTATGGGGGAATATCTACCTCCCCCCTACGGGATTATCCAGCTTGCAGCATATTTGGAACGTGAAGTGAGAGATGTTGAAATCAAGGTATTGGACTGCACGGCTGAACAAATGGATTGGGCTACGTTGGAACAGCGAGTGTGATCCTTCAACCCTGACATCGTGGCTTCAAGTGCATTAGCCACATGTAACACTTACTTAGTCGTCCGAACCCTTGAGCTTGCTAAAAAAGTCAACCCAGACATCCTGACAATTGTTGGCGGTCAACATTTTACTGCGACCGCTCAGGAAAGCCTGGAAACCTATCCCGAAATCGATGTCATCATTCGAGGTGAAGGCGAACTAACCTTAACAGAACTCGTCGAAGCAGCCCGAATGCACTCTTCTTTTTCTCAGGTAAAGGGCGTGTCTTTCAGAAACAAGGGACAAATCATACACACGCCTCCTCGACAGCTAATTGAAAGTCTTGACGACCTGCCTTTTCCTGGATACCACTTTGTTAAACACTTAGTTCATAAGTATCACTTTAAGGCGAGTGTTGGCACCGACGAGCACTACGCTTTGATCGAAGGGTCTCGAGGATAACAGCAT
>Ga0164321_10000115_pt1 | contig 11752 bp, 10 predicted proteins | sample GuaBasSediGuay12_FD_121799 | JGI IMG/M metagenome (GOLD analysis project Ga0164321, IMG submission 121799) | Subseafloor sediment microbial communities from Guaymas Basin, Gulf of California, Mexico - Guay12, Core 4567-28, 21-24 cm | ecosystem: Environmental > Aquatic > Marine > Hydrothermal... | reverse complement strand
TTAAGCGTGAGGCGGTTTCCCACGGCAATGTAGGTCTTCGCTAGGGCATGATGATTCATCATCGAGAGCATCTGTCGTATTTGGTCAGACACGTCACTACCAGTCTTACTAATCAAACCCGCAATCGGCAATCCACGTCAAGCCTCCTAAAAAAGTTGTAGAGGATAATTACAGAATTAAAGGATGATCGGTGTATTAATTAATTTTATAAGCCTCTGAAAAGAAGTTATATATCCTTTACCAAGTGAAGAGGTAGACATCTTGGTGATTATATGAAAGCTTTAATTCTTGCGGGCGGTTTTGGGACGAGACTTAGACCCTTGAGTTGTACGAGACCGAAATTAATGTTTCCCATTGCTAACAAAACGCTCCTCGATTGGATTGTGGAGAACCTCGCGAAGGAAGGGGTGACAAAGGTCGTTCTGGCCGTGAACTATATGGCAGATGCTCTTGAACGGGATTTTGGGTCGTCCAAGTACGGAGTAGAGATCATTTATTCTCGCGAAAAAAAGCCTTTGGGAACGGGGGGGCCCATTAAAAAAGCTGAAAACATCCTACGTGAGGACAATGCCCCGTTCCTCGTGTTAAATGGAGACATCATCTCTACCATAAGCTTTTCAGAACTGTATCGGACGCATCAAAGCTTCGGTGGAACGGGAACCATCGCCCTCCATGAGGTGGAAGATCCCACCCGATTCGGAGTCGTTGAGTTGAATGAGCATCGCATTACTCGGTTTGTTGAAAAACCTAGTCGGGAAGAAGCTCCCAGCAATCTCGTCAACGCCGGAGTGTACGTGTTAGATCAATCAATCTTTGATATTATTCCACCCGAGACAAAGGTTTCCATCGAACGGGAAATCTTCCCAACGATGGTAGCTAGAAGAAGCCTCTACGGATACCGGTTTCAAGGTCTCTGGATTGACACGGGAAAGCCTAGCGACTACTTCTTGGCGAACAGGTCAATGCTGAACAGGATTGCGGGAACGATGCCCCTCATCGATGAGGAGGCTAGCGTCAGTACGAAGGCGACGATTCTACCACCCACAATCATTGGAGCAGGCGTGAGTGTTGAAGAGGACGCCTGCGTTGGCCCCTACGCCTCTATTGGCGACAATGTGACGATTGGCAAGGGAAGCCGGGTAGAAAACACCATCGTGTTTCCCCGGGCGTGGATCGAGAACTACACATCGATCAAGGGAGGAATCATCGGAGAGGGCGCTATCATCGGGCGTTGGGTCAAGGTAGAAGAGGGATGTATTATTGGTGACCACGTCGTGATAAACGATAATATTACCTTGACAAAGAACGTGAAAATCTGTCACAGTAAAGAGATAAGTGAGAGTATCCTTCAGTCGACCACCATCATGTAGCTGGTGTCAACTAGTAAACAAAGTTTAAAACCTTTGATATTGAAACACTATCCAGAAGCCACTGCCTTAATACGAGTGGAAGATGAATTGAGTGCAAAAAACCTTTTTGGAACGAATGGAATTCGAGGCGTTGTCAATCAAGAATTAACCCCAGAATTTGTGGTCAAGGTAGGAGTCGCAATCGGAACCTACTTTGGAGGAGGCCGCATCCTCATCGGACATGACTGCCGAACCAGTAACATCCTTTTTTTAAATGCAATCACCGCTGGGTTGATCTCCACAGGTTGCACCGTGCTGGAAGGGGGGTGCGCGCCTACCCCTGCTATCCAATACGCAGTGAACCACTTTAAGCTAGATGGAGGAATTATTGTCACAGCAAGCCACAACCCTGCAGAATACAACGGCATCAAAGTCACCGGGTGTGACGGTACGGAAATTTCGAGGGAAGAGGAAGAAAAAATCGAAAAAACGTTCTTCGAAGGAAATTTTACCAGAAAAGCGTGGAATCAACTGGGAAGCATCCAATCGTTTCCTGGAGTGATTGACACATACAAAGAAGCTGTGAAGACTCATCTCGACGTTGTAGCCATCAGGCGAACACCCTTTAAAGTGGTTGTCGATCCCGTAAACAGCGTTGGAGGTCTCGTTACCCCGTCATTACTGAAGGACTTAGGATGTACCGTTGTGACCATCAACGCCCAATTAGACGGAGATTTCAGTCGACCACCAGAACCGAAACCAGAAACATTAAGCGACCTGTCTACAGCCGTGAAGGCGTTTCACGCGGATCTCGGTGTGGCCCACGACGGCGACGCGGATAGATGTATGTTCGTCGACGAACGGGGAACTGTTGTCTGGGGCGATAAAACGAGTGCCGTCCTCTTGAATTACGTCCTGAAAAAGATTGGAAAAAGCACCGTCGTCACACCCATCAGTTCGTCCAAGCTCCTTGAGGACATCGCGAAGCGAAACGGGTCAAAACTGGTCTGGACCCGTGTTGGGTCGACCATAGTGACAAACACGATGAAGGATTTGGGAGCCAAAGTAGGGTTCGAGGGTAATGGAGGTTTTTTCTATGCCCCCCATCAACCTGTCCGCGATGGAGCCCTCGCTGCGTCCATGATGCTTGAAGTCTTAGCGACTAGCGGGAAGCAACTGTCAAAGCTAATCGAGGAATTACCAAAGTACGCCATCGTCAAAGAACGAATTGAATGCCCAAACGACAAGAAACCACAGGTAGTAGCGAAGATGTTACAGCAAACGGAGGGGATGAATCGTCTCACCATCGACGGGGTTAAGGTTTTCTTCGACGACGGCTCTGTGTTGATTCGTCCTTCAGGAACCGAAGCCATCTATCGTGTCACCGCCGAGGCACAGGGAGAAGAGCGAGCTAGAGAGATAGCAGATTGGGGCATCGCGTTGGTGACTGAGGCGCTTTAACCCACGACTAAAACAGGATCGACGCGGTGTTTCCTGAGACTAATTAAAACCTATGTCGGTGTATAGGAAACGAGAGATGTATTCTCCTAAGACTTCAGCGGTGTCTGATAATTCGTAAACTAGAGTGAATAAGAAAAGGTTTTACGTTCTCGCGTGATTATTAAGGGTGTTTGGTGGATTCATGATAGTTTGGTTGGATATATTAACCCCAAAACAAGTATATTTCTTCGGTGAGTTAGGTCAACGGCTTGAGGCTAGGGGTCACAGCGTTTTTCGCACAACAAGACACTACAGAGAGGTTGACGAGCTCCTAAGCCGACGGAGTATTAACGCAACCTCGGTTGGTCGACATGGAGGGGCGTCCCTCGAAGGAAAGCTAGCGGCAAGTGCCGAACGAATTGGTCAATTATCAAAGGTCATCAATAAATTAAAACCAGACATATCTGTTGCCTTCGCTTCTCCCGAGGCCGCCCGCGTCTCCTTCGGCCTAGCCATTCCCCACTACACCGTCAACGACTCTCCTCACTCTACGGCGGTAGCCCGTTTAACCATTCCCCTCGCTGCAAAACTCTTTTCTCCAGCAGTCATATCCAAAAGGGTGTGGAGGCGATTTGGGGCAAGTCCAGAGATGATTGTTCAATACAACGCTTTGGACCCTATCGGGTGGCTTCGAACATTCATACCAAACCCTAGCGTTCTTTCCGAGTTAAATCTTGACGTCTCTGAGCCGATGGTGGTTTTCCGAGTGGAGGAGGCCTTTGCCTCATACCTTCTAGGTCACGTTTCAGAGCAAAAGTCCGTTACCATCCCCATTATCAACCAGGTTATCAATAATCACGAGAACCCCCCCCAAATCGTGGTGTTACCGAGATACGCAGAACAGATTCAAGTGTTACGAGCAGTCTTTCCCCGACAGGTTACCATTCCTCAAAACGTGATAGACGGTCCAAGTCTCCTCTTTTTCACATCAGTCTTCGTGGGAGCGGGAGGCACCATGACGGCTGAAGCCGCATTATTGGGGACACCCACAATTTCATGCTTTCCTCGCGACCCAACCATCGTGGAAAAATATCTCATAAAGAAAAAATTGGTTTACCGAGAAAACAAACCAGAAAAAGTGGCTAAAAAAATTCAACAAATCCTAGCCAACTTAGACGACGTGAGAAAGAGCCAAAGAGAGAAAGCTAGAAACATCAAGTCCACGATGGAGGATCCGATTGAAGTACTGGTGAAGGAAATAGAAGGCACGTTCTAAGTCGATATCCATGTAGCCCGAGTCCCCATATCCCATACGTGACCACCTTCAATGTATTCGCTGTTCTCCATCGATACAGGTTTTGAACAATACACCATCAGAACGCAGTCTAGAGCGAGTTTTTGAAGGCTTTACGTCACAAATCATTCAATCAATGGAACGTCTCATGAAAATAACGAGATTATTGTTGGAAAGACAGTTACTCCAGATTTTTAAGACACCTTCGTGGCGTTCATTTCAAGCCTCATCCCTACATCTTAAAGGCAAGGCGAAGAACCGCTTTCATAAACCTTAAAGATTCCTGCCAGCTGAGTTTCGATTTGCCGACTCCTCTATCTACGAATTCAATCGGTATCTCGCAAACGCGGAAACGCCTTTTCTCGCACAGGACAACCATTTCAACTTGAAAGGCGTATCCATCAGACTCAACTTTCGACAGATTTATGTTCTTCAACGCAGTGGCACTGTAAGCTCTGAAGCCACTTGTGGGGTCATGGGTCTTCAAGCTAAAAATGAAGCGGGTAAAAAATCCGGTTGCTTTACTGATTATCCGCCTTTTGAGGGGCCAATCAGGGATTTTTCCACCTGGAACGTAACGTGAACCAATGACTAACTCGTATCCTTCCTCCAATTTCTCCACGAACGCTGGGATGAACTGTGGGTTGTGCGAGCCATCGGCATCCATTTCTATCAGACCCTCAAAGCCAAGAGAAAGGGCTTTTCGAAAGCCGTCTTTGTAGGCACTTCCAATGCCCAGCTTCGCCTCACGGATGAGGACGATGATTCTTCCATGTTTTACAGAAAGCTCTTTAGCCAGATCACCCGTACCGTCGGGACTAGAATCGTCAACGACAATGATGCTTCCGTCTACACCAGACGTGTTCAAAACCGCGAGGATCTGGAGAACTAAATCTTGAAGGTTTTCTCGTTCATTGTAAGTCGGAATGATGATTGCCGTCTTCAAGGTCACCACGTTCACCGAAGCCCAGTCATCTGATATATCTGCGTTTCTTTAGTATTTGGAGGTGTCGATAATAATGTTTATCTGTTTCAACTATACGAAATTGATAAAACGTTCCGTACGCACATAGGCAGGCACTATTTATAGAAAGTGACTCAAGTTAAATTTAAGAGGGGAAACAATGCTCCAGCTTGTTGACGTGGTGGCATCTATCAGCGTTATCGAGATGTTCATTCTGTTTCTCTACGCGTTGCGATACTACTTATTCTCCTTTGTTTCTTTGAGAAAAAGACGACTGAGCAAGCCAGATATGGTCCCACTTGACCTGCAGACCGACTTTTTCGTGAGTGTACTTCTCCCAATATATAACGAGGCCAACGTAATCGATCGGTTGATGACCTGTTGTACTTCCTTCGATTTCCCCTGCTATGAAGTCGTAGTCATGGATGATTCCACTGATGGAACCGCTGCAAAGCTCGAGGCGTGGAAGGACAATCCTAGGGTAAAAATCGTTCACAGAACCTCCAGAAAGGGGTGGAAAGGAGGCGCCTTAAACGCGGGCTTGGAACGCATCGATGCAAAGAGCACGCATATCATAATCTTAGACGCTGATTTTGTTCCACCGGCGGACTTACTTCAGCGGTTTCTAGCGCGGTTTATTGACGGCGTGGTAGCGGTACAGGGCTATCAACGACATGACCTGAATGCTGAGGAAAACTGGATTACGAAAGGCGTCAAAATAATGCACAGCTTCCAATATTTAGTGGAGTTGAGAGCAAAGAGCCGCCTTAATCTTCTGATACCCTTCACCGGCAGCGTGTATATGGTTCGAACCAAAATCATGAAAGAGTTAGGGTTCAATGACAGCATTACGGAGGATTGGGAATTTACGTTACGGTTTTATGAGGCAGGGCATAAAGTCGTTTACGATTCGACCTTAATTGCGTCCGCGGAATGCTCAAACAACCTTCGGAAGTTTTTTACGCAGATAGCTCGGTGGGGGGAAGGTGGTACCAGAGATTTTCGAAAGCATTTCTGGAAGATGATGAAAAGTAGCGACCTCACAACGAGGGAGAAACTTGATTTTTTTATCCAAGGAAGCACGTACCTAAATTCCATCTTGATATTCACTTTGACCATCGGTGGATTCTTGGCTTTGCCCTCACTCGACTACTCCCTCTCCCTGCCAAGCACCGTTTCCAGTCTACTATTGACCGCAATCAACGTGTCCTCACTGGTCTTTGCCACCACCACTGCTTTAATTCATGAGAACCTTTCAAAGGACGTGGTCCACATTCCATACACCTTGATTTTGGGCTATCTCTCTATGCCTATCATTGCCTACGCATCGCTTAAGGGGCTACTTACGGACCAGGGGTCCTTCCATCGCACTTACAAGACTGGGAACGTGACAAAAACATCCACCATGAATCGGCTACGGGATTTATTCAAGAAGTAGCGACAAATTACTGCCGTAAAATTTTACTGGATACATAGAATCCTGCTAGCAACAATATACCAGCCAAGGAAACCCAGAGGTACGAAAGGCCCTGCCGTTCGTACGTCAGATCTACACGATAGCTGGAACGAGGCGACAAAGAGAATGTGATAAACCCAATCTCTGTTTGGGAGTGCTCGAGGAGAACGTTGTCAACTCGAAGCGTCCAACCGGGAAAATCAGCCACTTTTACAACAATGTTTACTTTCTCCCGTACATCTTCAACGTTCAGGGTCAGGTGATCAGGAGAAAGCTGGGTGAAGCCGATTTCGCCGACAGCAGAACTTGGGGAAACTTCGAAGAAGGACACCTCATCCACTGCCTTGTAAATAAAGATGCCTTCGATTTCAGCGGCTAAGGTGAATTCTGTACCCATCATGAGGTGACACTTGTCGTCATCGCCAATCATCACCCATGAAATTCCGAGGTCCGATGCATTATGGATCAGATTAAGCCAAACTCGGTCTTGCTCAGCTTCTCCCCCTTCTTGGAGAGTGCTGTGTAGATCATTAATTTTATAGTCATTGATCTCGAGGAGGGGTTGAAGCAATTTCCCTTGGGGATACCAGCCATCTATTAGGGGCTGATTTGTATAGTAAGGTAGGACGTATATCCATTCTGGAGATTTTATGGAAAGGACTCGTCCCTGTTCAGAATTTACTTTGAAAAAAGCGATTACTTCTGAGGGAATCGAGGTGTTGTCTGTGTAGGTCATGTCTCGCGCGACCCAAAAACACGCAGCTAACGCTGAAATTAAAAGAATCAGTAAAAGTAGAAGGCGTACGTTTCCCAGAAACCTCGTTTTTTGGATAAAACTTTTCCCAACGGTACGGTTAATGACAAGCCGATAAACGAGATTGCCTGCGAGAATGCTCTGGGGGATGGAAAGGTAAAACTTGAACCGAAGCGCGTCAAGACTCCGCGAGAAGGGGAGAAGCCTAAAGAGGACACCGTTGAAACCCAAGCTGAGCCACAGAAAAGAAATGAACCAGAGGACACAGAAGACGAGGTTGACGTTTTGAGGCCTCTTCGTTCTCACTCGCTCAGAAAAGAAGATGAGAAAAGTGGTGAAGCCAAGAATTATGAGAATCTGCCCCAATTCTAACTGCCACATGCTGACTACGCTCCCCAGAATTATGGAACTCGATGGAAAAAGAAGCTTGAAGACATTGATAGGCTTCGCAAGTTCTTTTCTAGAGGGGAACATGTGGTGGGCAATCTCCAGCATGGCGAGGATGAATTGGAGGCCGAGAGGCACTATGAGAGACATAAAGCCTTCTGGAGAAAGAAAGTCCGTTACGTTGCTTCGGTTAAAAAACGGGTTCTCCACCAGAAAAGTGGACTCAACAAAGGGAAGAAGCCAAAAAGCGGACAGTGCCAGGGGAATCACAACCGCTAAGACCAAGGTTTTCATAATGGTTTTGAAGTTCCTAGTTTGCAGATAGCTGATGAAAAGGAGAAAAATGAGAAGTATCCCTAGATAGTAGGCGGTTAAATGGTGGATAAGTATCAGAAGGGTCATCAGAAAGCATGAGGCGACGAGAAGGTGATTCTTTCCCGACTTCAAGGCCTTAACAACGCATGCGAGGAAGAGACAAAGAAGAGGAACCGAGACCGTTGTGGAGAAACGGTCGTAGAAGAGGAAGTTCTCAAGGAGAACCGGGGTTAAACTGAAGAAAAGGCTGGAGAAGAGGCTGGGAACTTTTTTAAATCCCAAGCTACGACTTAGGTAGTAGACAGAGAACGGGGTAACGATGTAGAAGAAGACGTTAACACTTTTGTAGGCGAGGACGGGTCCCACCCCGAGTAGCGCAACGAAAAAAGTCAAGAGATAGCTCATGGGGGGATAGAAGTGGAGGAAGGGGGTGCCTCCATACCAGTCGGAGGACCAAGCAGGAAAGACTCCCTGTGTTCTGAGGGTCTTATACGGATACAGTATTTTAAAGAGGTGACTCATCGAGTCAACGCCCATCGGGAGGCCTTCAGCAAAAAGCGGCGCAGACGTAATGAAACCGATGGAAAGAAGACCCGCGAAAAAAGCTGCCGAAACTATCGTTTCCCTCTTCATGGTAAAAACCTATTCTGCGAATCGAAGTTTAAAAATTGTAGATAGCCATCTTAAAAACAATCTGTCTTCCTCACGTAAGAATAAACAAGAGATCGTATAAAACAGTAAGCACATCGTTCAAGTGGTTTATTCCTTTGAGTCTACGAAGAAGAAAGAACGTCTCTCTCAACGTCGTTCTCTTCAAACTGTTACAAACCAAGGGGACTTGGTTGACGTTACCGAGAGCATTAGAAAGCACACCCCAATATACGAACAGATAATCTAAACAATCCTTTCCGATGGATTTATTCGTCTGAGAGTCGGTGGTGTACAGCATTGAACTACGAAAAAAAAAGAGTCCCACAATCCCTCAGAACTAGCAATTGAAGAAAAGAGGAACGATAAAGGCGTTTCGGAGAGGTCACAGTACCCGTCTCCTCTGTTGCATATTTGGGGAGTGCTTAGAAAGAGTGAAGTTTCAGATTGATTGCTGAGCGAAGGTACACCAATCCAAACTTCACGATGTTAGTCTTCGACTTCCCTGTCGTCCGCCATCGATAAACGAAAGGTATCTCTGTAATGGTGAATCCCGCCATCATAGATTTGTAGATGATTTCAAAGGAAAAGTCTCCAGATTTTGCATTGATTTCGCCGATAGCGTCGAAGACTGTCCTCTTGAGAGAGATGAAGCCACCGGTACAATCGTGGACGGTTAAGTTGAGGATTATCCGTAATACTTTATTGAGCACGAGGCTTAGAACCCGTCTGGACAGCGGAGCATTCATTTTGCCACCGGGCATATATCTCGATCCGACGGCGACATCGGACTGCTCCATGGCGTTAACGAGCTTATGAACGGACTCGGGAGGATGCGAAAAATCTGCGTCCATGGTGACAATTATTCGTCCCTTCGACATCAGAAAGCCCTCAAAAATTGCGCTTCCGATTCCGCGTCGTCCCACTCGAGATAGGAGCTTAATACTGGGATTCATCGCAGATATTTGATTGACAAGGGCGGCGGTATCATCGGTGCTATCGTCGTCGACGACGATTACCTCATATTTCATCCCGTTACGTGCTAGGCCTTCATGGAGATCGAAGATGAGCCTACTTATGTTTTCGCTTTCATTAATCGTCGGAATGATCACCGAAACGTCCACAGCAGTCAACGTAACTCCCATAACGGGCTTTATGTTTGAAACAGCAGCTATTTATGTTTTTGTAGCAGATCGTTGAAGACGACTCCTTACTCTGCTCTTCTGAGAAAACCGTCCAATGCGACCATAAAGAGCACTTAACACGAGAAACGGCGTCGACTGAGGAAAGGTATTACGCGTGTCCTCGATGCGGGTTCTACCTGTTAAAAGATTCTTTCTCAAGTCGTCTTCGCTGGTAAATGGAGCAACGAGGGTTTTACCCCTCCCGAGTTCGCGATACCAATGCGCATCACTTCCAGCAATCATAGGTTTTCCCATGGTAGACGCAAGTGCGAAAGCTTGTTGATTAGCCTTCACGCTTGACCTCGCATTAAAGGTTTCAATAACATCTATTTTTTCAAAGATATCTCTGAGGATGCTTTGAGGTCGTTGGGGACGAGGTGGGAAGAAGGAGCGAAATGGGTGAGGGAGAACAGTTATCCCGTTCTGATTCCTAATTTCATCAATCACGGCAAAGGGGTCCGTTGAGGACACCTCTTCAGTAAGGAATAACCCGATGATTTCGCAGACGTCTGTACGTATCTCAGCACCAACAACCACAAAGAAGTCGCTACCACAAGACTTCTTCGCCTTCACACCGCCTATAATCGTGTCATGATCAGTTATCGCCACGCCACGTAACCCCTTCTTCTTAGCTACCCGTACCAAGTTTTCAGGAATCATGTTGGCGTCTCTAGAAAAATGGGAATGCACGTGAAAGTCAAAGAAGTTCATCGTTCTCTCCCTTGGTAAGAGATGCCATGGCGTCATCAATCGACTCATAAATGTCGAGGGCGCCTTCCTGAAGGAAATGAATGAGGTAGGGCAGGGGCTCAACTAGAAAGGGCATGATATCGGTGATGGAAAAATCGTCGTAATAGATGTTACGCGCGAAGGGTCTAAAGCGATTAAGAGCTTGGACGCCTCGTCCTTTCTTAACTGCGTCCAAGATGGTTTGAATTTGGCCGAAGAACCATCGTGTTCGAACCCCAACTCGATAATTAAAGGTTGAAGAGACATCCCCAGAGACGGCCATCTCATATAATAAACAGGGAAAATCCACGCCTGCACAGACGGCTTGGTTGATGGAGCCCCAGAACCGTGGATTAATCTCTAAAAAAACGGGCGTCCCCGTCCTTTGGTCGAGTTTGAACTCCACCATCGCGACACCATGCCACTTCAAATGGGTAAGGAGGCGACACGCATAGTCTTCCATCTTCGCGTGTCTCGTACTTATGCGTTCCACGCTTGCTCCACCAGTTATCGGGTACTCCATAATTCGCTTGTGTACGAATAGCGCTCTCACATCTCCCTGATTGAATAACGCCGAGACGCCATATCCAGTACCAGGAATATACTCCTGAATGAACGGGGCGCCACTTCCGTATCCAAAGCGTTGAAGCGTGGCGGTGTACGCGGAAAGCAGTTCGTTTTTGGTATACACGTAGGTTAAGCCCCATGTGCCACGTCCTCGTGGAATCTTAATCACTGCAGGAAACGCTACCTCATCGCTAATGCGATGAAGCTCATTCAACCCGCGTACGTAGTACGTTTGGGGTGTAGGGACATCCAAGCTCTGAGCTATAGCCGTCATCGCCGTTTTATCGCGGGCAATATTCATCTGCTCATAAGACGCGATGGGAAGCTGAGTATACTTCGCAAATTGATCCTTGAAGTAGGAGAGGATAATGGTTTCCTCGTGAGCGGGCATCAAGACATCAGGCTTGAGGGCTTTTACGTGGTCGAAGAGACAGCGGACGAATCCCATGGGGTTTCGGGTGTAGGAGGGATAGGTGAAGAAGGAGCTTGAATACTTTGAAAAGAAGGTCATGGCGGGGTACACAGAGTCACTCGTGATGACAGTGACTTCATTCTTCGCCAAGCTCTTTGCAAGAGTGTAGGCGATTCTATTCCTCGCAAAGGTAATGATGGAACTCATATAATTCTTTCACTTGCCCTTTTTCACCCATTTGAAAAAATAATGA
>Ga0164321_10000114_pt1 | contig 11767 bp, 12 predicted proteins | sample GuaBasSediGuay12_FD_121799 | JGI IMG/M metagenome (GOLD analysis project Ga0164321, IMG submission 121799) | Subseafloor sediment microbial communities from Guaymas Basin, Gulf of California, Mexico - Guay12, Core 4567-28, 21-24 cm | ecosystem: Environmental > Aquatic > Marine > Hydrothermal... | reverse complement strand
CACCTTCCTGTAAGCGCAGCGTTTATACATTCTTCTAAGCTTCCAAACCAAAAATCAGTATCTGTATAATGAGCTCGTGCATAGTGAGCGAGTTTAGCAGCATCTGTTGCCATAACTTTGGGAGTTGGAGTAAATCTGCTCCAAATCCTTTGAATTCTTCAAGACCTATATTCCCTTGAATACCTGTGAAAACGGGAACATCTATTCCAGCGAGTTTACCAGCAAAGTAACCCAAGGCGTCGTAGTCGGCAGGATTCGAGAGCTCTGTCTCAACCTTCACTAAGAGTTTTCCCTTCCTTCCCTCGTCAGTGTGGAGACCAAAATAGGGAGTTTTCCCTGTTACGGAACTGGCGATAATGCTGGGAAAGCTCTCTCTGTGGGTTCTTGCACCGAGGACTGAGTTTAAGTAGATGAGGCAGGAAGACTCAACAGATGAGATGTGACTTCCATTTATAGGACAGTAACCGCACATATATGGGGCGCAAGATGCTGTGAGTGCGATACCCATATCTACCGATGTTTGTAAACGTTCAAAGAGTACGCTGTCAGTATCCTGCCAGGATTCGGGGTCTCCAATGTTGTGGCTGTAAGTTGGAACGGCTAATTTACTCTCTGTTAATGCTTTGTAGATTTCAGGGTCTAGTGATCGGGATGAGGGTAAGAATGTAAATGCTGAGCTTATTTCGATAAGCTTCTCGGCATCATAAATATCGCCAAACTTCGTCAAAAACTTCATTGCCCACTCTTGGAGTGGTCCATATTCACCTTGGTAAATTTTTTCTTCCTCTTTTGTTAAATACATTTAAAATTTCTCAAAGAATAACTTGGATGTTAACGTATTAATCATTTGGGATATATACTAGAGGAGTAAAGAAGTTTCAAATCGAGTGATTCTCTGTTTATGCGGTCAATGACCGTACCTTTATTAACTGTTTAGTGATGTTGAGGAATCATAGAGTGAGATGAATGATAGGGATTTTGTATCAAGAAGAGTTAAAGGAATACGATTTTGGGGAAGGCCACCCTTTCAGAGGTGACCGCTATCTGATCTTCCCAAAATTCTTGAGGAGCAGGGTTCCAGAAGGCGAGAAATATTGCTTCCTCAAAGCAGAATCGGTTGAAGACAATGATTTGAAATTTATTTGTAAAGAAGACTATATCAAGTTTACAACCAACTATTACAAGCAAGCCCATCTCGGACCCGTCTCTCCTGAACTTCAACGAAGACATCACATGTTTCACAGTGGAGACAATCAGCCTAGAAAAAACCCAGGAAAAATTGAGGAGGCGGCGAGGCTGATCATCGGCCAAGCGAAAATGGGTATTAACAAGATTCAAGAGGGAGACTTTAGAAAAGTCGTCTCCATAGGTGGAGGGATGCACCATGCAAAACCTGGCTATGGAGAGGGTTTTTGTATTTACAACGATGTGGCATTCGCTGCCAAATATTTAATAGAACAATATGGCTTTGAAAGAATCTTAATCTTAGACACTGATGCCCACGCCGGAAATGGAACTTTAGAATATTTCTATTCTGATAAGCGAGTCTTATTTATCGATGTACATCAAGATCCTCAAACACTTTACCCCGGAACTGGATTTATAAATCAAATTGGAGATGGAGCTGGAAGAGGTTTCACTATCAACGTACCGATGCCACCTTACGCAGGTGATGATGCATACCAGCTTGTTTTCGAGGAGATCATTATTCCTACAGCTGCAGAGTTTAACCCACAATTCATCATAAGAAATGGAGGATCGGACCCACACTTTGCCGATAAACTGACAAACCTTGGACTTACAGTCGATGGGTTTAGAATGATTGGAGAAAAGGTCAACCAAATTTCTAGTACAACCTGTGACGGCAAGGTTATAGACCTTATTGCCTCAGGCTATAACGAGAGTGTTTTACCACATTGCTGGATGGCATTACTATCTGGCTTAGCCAATCTAGAAACAACAATAGAAGAGCCAGATACAGTCCTCCAAAGGGTCAGGAAAGAGCCTTCACAGCAAGAGATCAAAAAGTTAATAAAAGAACTCAAAGGAACTCTGAAAAATTATTGGCAATGCTTTCAGTAAAGAAAGAACTTGTGAAAAGTTTCTCAGAGAGAAGACTATTGTAAACACTTTTTTATAACATTATTGATGAAAAATCTTGAAGAAATCAAGGAAGAAGTGAAGGAATATGCAAAGAAAATGTTATATAAAGATCCAAGCAGCATAATTGAGTATTTTTAATCAGGATCTATGGTTTTTCCAAAACTTAAAAGATTAAAATTCACTCCAGATAGATATTGCATGCTAAAACTCACTGAAAAATAAGCAGAAGAGCTACAGAGAGCCGTAAACGAAGTAAAAGAAGGAAAGAGAAAGCGTAAAAGTTCAAAGATTCCGAAATGAACTAAATAAAGATATAGATAAAATCTTAGGTCTTTCAAACGAGATACTGATTATCTTGAACCTGTTCTTCCTTATAAAAAAATAAATCAGAAACTGGACAGAGACATAAACAAGGGTTATTTCCAAAGTTTAGTGTCAATCGGACGCAAAGTAAAAAAGAGAGATAATGAACACAAAAACCATGATATTTATATAAAACTCAAGAGAAAAGAGATGTTGAGCTAAATGCCAATCACAAATATAGAACATAGAAATATTGCGAGGAAACATAGACTTTACTTTATGATTTGTAGGAAATGTGGAGTACGCAACTCGTTTCAGGCAAAGAAATGTCGGAAATGTCGAAGCAAAAATTTAAGACCGAAAAAGAGGGAGATTACCCGATAAGAAAAACAGTACGAGTCTGCATACGAATGCATAGATAAAGATTTGAATCAACCGCCTTCATTTATCTAATATTTTAAAGTAAGGAAGCTATCTATAGACCAAAACAGTGTTAATGCTGAAAATTTGGAGACAGTGAGAAATGTTCCAAGTGTTTGGTGTATAGAACCGTTACGGTTCAATCTTAAGAAAAGATGGATTGCTCTAGACAATGAACTTTCAGAAAATAGAAAGATTAGTCAAACGATGACTACATTGTACAAGAGAGATGAAAACAAGTGAGATTAACATCCTAGTCTTCGCATTCATTGCATAGATATCTCTAAAGAGAACTCAAATAACCGAGTGACTTATTCTTAGAACTAACGATAGAGGGAGAGATATGGACCAAGATATAAACAGGTACATATACAATTCAGTGAGTGATTATAAAGTCGTTACATGTAATGCAAGTAAAGTCTTTTCTGATGTTTTTCCTAAGATGCTATCTAAAGTAAAATTTGAACCGAAAAAGTACAATCTCGTATTAGTCAAACCAAATCTGTGTGGAATGTATCATCCACAACTCCAACTCTTAGAATGTACTTTGAAATATTTTGAACCACTTGCTAAACGACTTGTAATCGGTGAGACCGATAGCATGGGACATACTCCAGAAAAACAATTTAGACGTTTAGGAATATGGAATTTGATAAAGAAGTTTAAGGGGAAGGTTGAGGCTGTAAATTTAATGAGAGACGAAATCTTAAATCTAGAAGTGCCATCACCTCACGCAATTGATCATCTACCTATTCCTAATCTGGTTCATAATTGCGATTTGCTCGTGAATATCTCCAAGGTTGGAACCCATTCAAGAACGATGCTAACTTGCGCTTTGAAAAATCTATTTGGGTTATTGGCAGAGAAGAATAAATATGGAGTCTATCATCCACTCGGCGTAGACAAGGTGATAGCTGATTTAGCAAAAATCGTGAGATGTGACCTAAATATAGTAGACGCTCGAGATAGAGTGATTGTAGGTCTTGATCCGCTCTCTGTGGACATCTTCGCATGTAAATTCGTAAATCTCAATCCTCTACAAGTTGGGCATCTAGAGTTAGTCTCTCAGGATAGAAATCTAAAGTTAAACGAGATCATGAATCAAATAAAAATCATCAAAATTTAAAACAATTGAAATGTGGAATGAAATTGAGAGATAGCCTAAGGAACAAGTGTTAAATCGATAGATAGTACGGTGAAAAACAAGATGAGTAGTTTTTCATTCTTTTCTTTTGAACGACCAAGCCACTCTCGTGAGAAACTTGCGGATAGGGAGTTGCTGTGGACACTTATCCTCACACTCTCCACACTTCGCACAGATATCAGCTCCTGATTCAAGAGGTATTTTCTCGTTATACTTGTTGATGATGTCTTGCAGAGCATTCAAGTTCCCACGTTTCGTATAGTATTCGTTATAAAGAGTTAGGATTTCTGGGATGAAAACACCTTCGGGACAAGGGACACAATATCTACAGCCTGTGCATCCAATAAATCCATATTCAAGATACTTCGCCCGTACTCTGGAAATGAGTATCAATTCCTCATCAGTAAGTGTATCCGGATCTGAACGACTAGCACTTCTCACGTTTTCGACCACATGATTCATAGTGCTCATGCCACTGAGAGCGAGAGAAACCTCGGATTGATTCCATACCCATTGAAGGGCCCACTCGGCAGGTGTCCTTTTAATCTCGGCTTCGTCCCAAATTGCTTGAATCTCCTCTGATGGTTTGATCGAGAGATTTCCACCTTGAATAGGTTCCATCACTACGACCGCTAACCCTTTTAAAGCCGCATACTTAAGTCCTCTCGTTCCCGCTTGGTATTCTGTATCCACATAGTTGTATTGGATCTGGCAGAAAGTCCACCCATCATAGCTATCAATGATCTCCTTAAACATCTCGTAATCATCATGAAAACTGAAACCAAGATATCTAATTCTTCTGTCTGCAATCTCCTTCTCCGCCCATTTAAGAACATTAAATTCTAGAACCTTAGACCAGGTTGCTCTTCTAAGACCATGGAATAGGTAGAAGTCAATGTGGTCGGTCTGGAGCTTGTGAAGTTGTTCACTGAAGATCCTATCAAGATCCTCTTCAGATTCAAGCAACCGGATTGGCATTTTGGTCGCTAACCTAACTTTCTCACGGTATCCATCCTTGAGAGCCTTTCCGACTAATATCTCGCTATTTCCACTATGATATGGATAGGCCGTATCAACATAGTTAAGACCATGGTCAATAGCGCTTCTAATCATTCTTATTGCTTCAGCTTCATCAATATTACCACGATCCTCGCCAATTATAGGTAGCCTCATCGCTCCAAATCCAAGTGCAGATACCCGCCAATCAAGCTCACCGAATTTTCTATACTTCACATAAATACCCCACAAATGTCTACATGTGTCACATAATGATGTTTAAATATATCCACCCTCTTTCTGAAATTGCTAAAACCTTTACATCCGATCAGATCTCAACCTCGTCATAAACTCATCAGCGTCGGAATCACGACTATACATGGAAATACCGACCTTGAGATGTAAAGCAATAACTGCTTTGACCACTTCGCCCAACTCTATGGTAGCCCGACCAATGATGGGTAGAAACGTTACATCAATATCTCTCATTCTCCACAGCTCCGGGATGAAATCGGTGTCTCCTGCATGATAAACGCGCTTCCCCTCTGCGAATACAATGGAACCAATTTGCATACCTTTAGGTTGAAAAGGGACTCCAGGTGATCTGAATCTCTTGTAGTTATAGACGTCAATCGCCCCTCCTCTACACAATGGATCTCCTTTTTTTGTCACCAAGAGACATAGAAACCACATGCCCTTCTAAACCAAAAGAACAGTTAGGCCTGTGACAATCAAGATGTCAACCAATCTAAACACATCCATCATAACCGTAAGACCGGGTTTCAATAAATGCAGGTGAAATCCATACTATGAATGCATAACACATTATATAGACAACTGACACATTTTTTTTCGGTTTATGCAAGAATTAATGAAGGGCGTTGGAGGGGAAAATGGAGAAATCTCCCTAAACGTCATAGTTAAACTTCTCTCCTCGTTAACTAGTTTAGATTCTCTAAAAATTTTTAAGAAAACAGAAAAAGGAATCTTAAGTTCAACTCGAGCCATTAAAGAGTTAGAGTTGACGCAGAAACGTTACTATGTCTGGTTGAAAAGACTGATAGACGTACGATTAGTAGAGAAGAAAAACGGTAGATATCAACAAACCTTACTCGGCAGAATCTGTATGAAACTGGGAGCATCACTAAAAGACACACTGCTTCAGGGAGAACGGTTAGAACTTGCGAATACACTGCTAAATTCAGACACACTCTCAGCCCTGGAGAAGAGGGAGATGCTAGGCACAATTTCAAAGACCAGTTCACAGGGAATCTTCAGCATAACAGACATTCTATACCCCGTGAAGACTATTGTGGACTATGACGTCTTCATCAACGAAATTAACCTAATACTCAATTCAACAAAAAAAAGAGCTTATTTAGCTACAAACAAGATGGACAGTAGAATCAATGACTCTACTTTCAACTGTATTGATAGAGGCATAGAATTTTACGCTTTATCCGTTGAAGCCAACTTTTCCGAAAATATTGAGATGTTAAAAATAGTCTTGAATCCCTCTTCACTCGGAATGGTTCGAAAGTTATTCACAGCAAAAGACTTGAACCTGCGGGTGGTAAAACATCTATCTTACTGTTTTATCGTATCTGACGACGAAAATGGGATCATTGAGATGCCGCACCCCTTATCGCAAGAATTCTACGTCGCGTTTAAATTCAAAAACGCGTATCTCTGTAAACGACTCATAGAAATTTTTCATTCCCTGTACGAAGGAGCAAAAGAAGACCCGCGAATTGCATTTACCAAGAAAACGTTTAACATCTCCAAAACATTCACTTGAAAAGATGCAGAATCCTTCATTGAATCTAAACCTTAAAACTTCTAATTTGTTACGATTAAAGAAGAATCCCGGCAATGAGAAGGGCTTGAATGATTAGTCCTAAAGGGGCAATTTTCTTGTGTAACGTCTTATCGACAAAGGACGGCTCATTCCAACGTCCTAAAAGAGGATACAGTACATAGATCCACCCCGCGAAGCCACAGGACGCTAAGATGATAAAAGCGATGTTCAGACCCAATTGATAGAAGGCAACCATCACAGTAATACCCATCAAACCCATTAACGCCATGGCCAATCGAACGGTAACGACTGGACTCCAGACGATCGCAGGATTCTTAATGTTATCCTTCTTATCCCCCTCAATATCACGAAGATCAATCCACATACTCGAGGTTAACCCTCCAACGAATCCATACATTGCTATGAGAAAGACTGGGACAGGAATTGAGCCGGCAACGGTCCCACCCATCATGTACGTGAGGGCGACCCCCGTTGCTACGGTCAGTTTATTGACGAGAAAGATGCGCTTCAATCGAATGGAGGGAAAAGAATAGATAAAGAAGAGGACAACATAGGTTAACGCAAAGAAAAAGAAGGATAAGTTAACTATGTATGCAAGTGTGAGTCCGAAAATTCCAAGAATTGTTACGAGACGAATTGCTTGCTGCCGCGAAATGTCACCTATAGCTAAGGGCCTATCTAACTTGTTGATTCTATCAATCTCCATATCAGTGATATCATTATAGATGTAGACACTGAGAACAATGGCAAAAGTCGAGAGAAGAGAAAGAAGGAGATCTTTTCCAAAAGTGGCTAGGGTACTCCCATTAATGCTTGACGAAGCGACCAAAGCAAGTACGACATTCAGGCCATAATAGATCAGCATTTTAAGTCGAGATCTTACTAAAGAAAGATAGGATTTAACTGTTGAACTCAATAAAACACCCACATAGAGATGTAGTAGTAATTCCAGATTAATCCCATATATAGTTTTGTAATCTATATTTTGAGTTCATAACCCTTTAATCCACATTTTAATGGTTTCAATAGATCAAGGCAGGAACAGATATGAAAAGTAAGATAGACTATTATCTTAAAGAACCATACATCGAGCAAGAAAGCATAGAGACTATTGAAAAACAAGAATATATAAAGCTTCAAAAGCGCCTGAATCTAATCAACTACTTATTCCAATACCTTGTCCCTACACTATTCGTAATCATAATCTTGATAAGATAATTTCACACACCAAGTGAAGGAGATTACAAAGACTCTACTTACAAATTAGATTGTATAATTAAGTGTGGTGGCTTCTGCAAAAACTGCGAAGAAGATAGTTGTGAACGTTACTAAACTCAAAGATTAAAGTAAAGCGTTGTCAACCTACTTTAAAAAACTGTCTTAAAACGAGACATCGAAATTACATTGTTTAAGTCCATTTCGATAAATCGACAAGCTTTCTTTTATCAAGTTTGAATTTTCGGACAAGATTTTCCTCATAAGCCATGATTAGGAGTTCTTTCTCGTTAATAGTACTCAATGTTTCTTCACCGAGGTATGTAGGCGTTTAAATTCTCGTATTGGTTGATGTATTCTTTGCCTTTTGAGGTTGTCTTAAAGATGCGACCGTTAAATGAAGGGAAATTGATTAAACCTGCCGCATTTAGGCGTTTCAGGTATCTTTTGACCACGTCGAAATTTAAATTTGCTCGATAAACAATGTGAGATTTCTTCGCACCGTTCATTGCTACTTTTAATATATCGGCTGAAATCTCAATGTCACTTCTTCTCTTATTATTCAATGTTTTTATCACCTTTATATTTAGGATTAATTATTAGAATGATTGGTATTTTAGGCTTATCTAACGGAATTAGGGAATATTTATGATATTTTTACAGTTATAGGCGAATAATTAAGGTTTTATCCAAAATAAGGTAAAAAACAGTATTTTTTTCCAAAAAAAGGAAAAAGATTGAATTCTTGCCGATAATTCATAAGTCTTATATACTAAAAGATGGTAAAGTGAGAGTGGTTATCTGAAATATGGTTAGAAGATCTAGATTGGAAATATACTTCGATCTCCTCAAGGTGGTCGAAAATGGTGTAACTAAACCTACCAGGATCATGTATAAAACCAACCTATCCTGGAAGACACTTCACGAAATTCTTTCAGTCCTCGTCTCGAAGAAATTCGTACTAGAAAGAAGAATGGGGAACTCTCGTAGATACCATATAACAGATAAAGGTCACAATGCACTTGCCTATCATAGAAAGTCACTTGAAGGGTTGGTTGCCAATAAGCTTTGGGCTAGAGTGTGATACGTCCTTCTATAATGTTCTCCTTGGAAACCGAGAGTTCTTTGGAAAGGAATTCCTTGGCTAGAGCTGAGTCCAAATCATAATTCATGGTTATCTGAAATTCTTGATCCGTTAGATCCGTCTTTGTCGGTTTGGTTAATAGTTTCAATCCACACTTCAATGTTCCATTAAAAAACAGTGGATTCTCGACATCCTCGATATAAAATTTCTCAACCAGATACTGCTTCCCTTCATTGACAAGTTTAAACGTGTTTTGAGGAATCTTCTCCGAATACCGAAAGATATTCCCTTTCAACTGCACACATACAAAGAAGGTATTATCACAGATCTCAAACGTGATAACACTGGCACGCTTACACTTAGACTTGAAGTCTCGCCATTTCTTACAAGAGATGAAAAGCAAACCTTCAGAAAATCTTTCCAGACCTCTGGCTGCAACGGGTTCTCGGACAGATTCCTTGACACTAACTTTATCAACAAGCTTCTCAAGTTTAGCGTGAACAGAATCGAGCATTTTCTCATGCTCCTTTAAAGCCGTAATGATCAGGTCGATAGTATCCAACTTATCACCATAATCCGAGCCTGAATTCATCTCAGTAACCTCACTTTAAAAGTAGATGTCATCACAGCCTTATTAATAGACATGAAAGAAAATTATGAATTTATCGTTATTAATATTTTGAAGATTGTTTCATAAAGATTTATATCACGCTTTATCAATCAAAAAAGCATAAGTTAGAGGCTACAAAATGGAGAAAGTGGAAAGAGTGATAGAAGAAGAGTATAAAGTACGCCTTGATCACGCAAAAGGATTCGGAGACATCTACGAGATTGTAAAAGAGACCGTTAAACGGTCTCTAGGCGAATACAGAGTAGGCATGATGCTCTACTTAGATGACCTCCCACTCCAATTAGGTGCCTATTACTCCATAGGTACAAATAACATAGTACTCAACCGAAGCATTTTAAACATTATTGAAGCGTCAACCCAGTCAAAGCAAATCGTAAACGCGTTCGTCTACAACATCCTCCTCCATGAATATCTACACGCACTAGGATACTTAAGAGAGACAAAGGTCAGTCAACTGATTCAAAAAATCACAGAAGAATCCTTTGAAGAGACCCATATTGCAACCGAACTGGGGAGAAACGGTCCCTGGTCAATTCTCAAAGATGTCCCCATAAATATGTTCGAAACACCGAAACGGCTAAGAGAGGTCGTCAAAAACTTCGAAAAGACAGACACGCGATACATAGCATAAGCAGATTGTTTATCGTAAAACTTTCTAAAAAGAGGAGGCGGAGTAGGTAAAGCTTCCATTTTAAAATTAAAGAGGAAATACAAAGCATAATTAATCTCTTAAAAGAAGAATGTCATCTCCATAAAATAGAGTAATTAATTAAAAGTTAAACTTAAGTTCAATTCTCTAAATGAGAGAACACAGCAACTAATAAGATGACCTATCCAAGATTTACCAAAAATAAAAGAGTGTCAATCATAAGACTCTTCTTTCTTACAGTAACAATTTGAATGATTCAAGAAAAAAAATACATCATTCGAAAAAATGTAGTACATTATATAATTAAAACTATTTTACAAAGAAGAAATTTGACATCGAAAAACCATAAGTTTTATTAAAAATAGATGTATAACACGTCTTAGAGATGAAAAAAATCAATGGTTAAAAAAGATTTGAACACACTTGGATATCCTAATGCACCAAAAATCGTCACAACACCGCCAGGGCCAAAATCTGAAGAAATTTATAAAAAAATTATGGCACGCATTCCACTGATAGTATATGGATCAAATCCTGCGTCTCCAGTAAGTAGACTCATATGGGAATCTGCAAAAGGGGACACAGTTCGCGATGCCGATGGCAATATTTTCATAGACTGGACCGCAGGCTACCACATGGCAAATGTACACAGTCCCACACCAGTCATCGAAGCTGTATCTAAAGGCGCTTCAAGAATGGTAAATACTGCAAACTGGTCATTTGATCTAAGATATAAAGCAGCCGATAAACTCCTAGAAATATGCCCCTCCGAATTTGATACAGTCGTCATAGGAGGCGGTTCAGGTACAGAATCTACATTAGCAGCGGTACAAGCAGCTACAAGTTTCACAAAAAGAAACACTATTGTTCAGCTAGCAACACATTATCACGGGCAACACGGTACATGGCAAGGACCGAACATTAAAAGCATAATATTACCCTCCTGTAACTGTTATAATTGCGCGTTCAAGATGGAATACCCCGACTGTGGAATATTCTGCGCAGAATTCGTTGGAGAAGCAATTAAACCACCAGCGGGCCTTAGCGCTAGAAAAAGCAGCATCGCCGCTGTAATCCTTGAACCATGGGCAAGAGCACACGGCACACCGAAAGGATTTCTAACTAAACTGAGAAAAGTATGCACCGAAAATGATGTCCTACTTATCGCAGATGAAATCACAAGCGGTATGGGAAGATCAGGAAAATGGTGGATGTGTGATTGGGAAAATGTTGTACCCGATATACTATGCACTGCAAAAGGTCTCACTATGGGATTTCCAGGAAACGCAATCGTTACGAGAAAAGAAATTGCAGCGGCTCTTCCTCCCGGCTCTGGGATTCACTCATATGCAGCTAACGCCATGGTCTGTTCTGCAATAATTGCAACAATTGATTACATGAAT
>Ga0164321_10000113_pt1 | contig 11769 bp, 10 predicted proteins | sample GuaBasSediGuay12_FD_121799 | JGI IMG/M metagenome (GOLD analysis project Ga0164321, IMG submission 121799) | Subseafloor sediment microbial communities from Guaymas Basin, Gulf of California, Mexico - Guay12, Core 4567-28, 21-24 cm | ecosystem: Environmental > Aquatic > Marine > Hydrothermal... | reverse complement strand
TTATAAACGAATACCCCCCTTCAAGGAGACGGAAGATTATGTCAGAGAAGTTATGAAATACTATTCAATTTTTAAAAAATGACAGTCTCTCTATTAATCTCTTATTCAAAGATCAAATCTTCGTCTACAACCATCCCTTCTCTGATAACAGCCTGTGATTTGCCGATATTTTTTATTACAACCCTACCTTTTATGGTTACGTTTTTTGCAAAACGCACATCACCATCAATGGTAAGAGATTCACAATCGATCAGGCACGGGATTCCATCGACAAATCTTTCATCAAAAAGATCTATTTTTCCGTAATATTTCTGATCAAGATCGATGGCTATCGTCTGCGAACCTATCTTGGGATTTAAAATCAGATTATTTTCTTTTGAAAAGACAAAGCGGTCGGATCTGACGGCCAAAAGATCGTTACATTTTTTTACAGGAAAAAAACGGGACGCAGGAACCCTTATAGCAGAAGCTCCTTCAAAGAGAGATATGGCAGCTCCCATGGCTGTTTCGATCTGAAATACTTTTGGGCTGTTTCCATCTCTCGGATCAAGGGTCTTGGAGTTTCTGATCATTGGAAGGTTTACGGTTCCACGTTTTTCAATAAGCTTTTCAAGAGCTTTCAAATTTATCCATATGTTGTTTGTATTGAAAAACCGGTAACGTTTTATATCTTTGAACGCATCCATTTCATCCTGCGGGCACTGGGCCGATTCACGCAAAATCAGGCGTCCGTTTGAATGTCTGGCAATATGACCGCCTTTTATGTCTGACGGTGTTCTTGGAGCTACTTCCATCATAAAAGGGAATCCGTTTTCGGCAAAGTAACCCAGAAGCGATTCATCCATGGTGGCACCCAGGTTATCCGAGTTTGAAATAAAGGCATATTCTATACCTTTCTTTAAAAGGCTCTTTAACATGCCGGAAGTATAAATCGCTGAGTATATATCGCCGTGTCCCGGAGGATTCCATTCCAGATCCGGATTCTTAGGCCATGTCGCAGGACCAAGATTTTCCTGATCGATTTTGGGAAATTTATTCTGAAGAAATAAAAGCGGGGAATCTGACGGCTTGATCATTGAGAGAGCGGCAAGGGTATCGTGATGTGTACTGTAACTGTTCATAAAGGCCAGTTTTACACTACACCTTTTTGCCTGCTTTAATATTATCTCTAAAAAAGTTTTGTCGTTTTTTACCTTTAAAAGAGATTTAGCCTTGGTAAGACCCATGCTGGTGCCAAGGCCACCGTTAAGTTTTATCATAACGGCATTGCTTGATACTTCATGCCCTGCTTCAGTATATTCTTGAATATGGTTAGCATCTTCAACTTCATCTGAAGAAACAGGCATTATGTCTCTGTCAGAAATAAGGCCTGTTTCTCCTGAAACAACTTTTTTATAATAATACGTAAACGTATCAATGACTACAGGGTGAAGCCCCGCACTTTCCATCTTTGAAATAAAGGATGGGAGGTGATTGCTTTTGTCCGAATTCGTCGACATACGTGATCTCGTTTATACCGGCTCTATCCATCCTGCAGGAGCTTCGGTATTACCGTACTGAATATCTGAAATCGCCTTGTAGAGCTTATTGGCTATTGGACCGACTTCGCCGTCACTGACGGTTATCACTGTATCGCCGTACTTGATTTCTCCAACCGGGGAAATAACTGCTGCCGTTCCTGATCCGAAAATTTCTTCGAGTTTTCCAGATGCATGGGCATCAAGCACTTCATTGATGCTGATTTTTCGTTCTGAAACTTGGATATCCCACATCTTTGCAAGGGCAATAACAGAATCTCTTGTAATGCCGGGAAGGATACTTCCGGTTAACATCGGCGTGATAAGTTTGCCGTCTATGACAAAAAATATGTTCATAGCCCCGACTTCTTCTATGTACTGCCGCTCAATACCGTCAAGCCACAAAACCTGAGTATAACCGTGTTTATGGGCCTGTTCGCCGGCATACAGGCTTGCAGCATAATTGCCCAATGTTTTGGCTTCACCCACTCCGCCCCGTACCGCCCGAACATGGTTGCGGGTTACCCATATCTTGACAGGATTAAAGCCTTCGGCATAATAGGCACCCACAGGACAAAGAATAATAAAAAAACGGTAGGTATGGGAAGCGCGAACACCTAAAAAGGGATCGGTGGCTATTATGGTGGGTCGTATGTAAAGAGAAGTCCCCGGTGTGATAGGCACCCAGTCCTTCTCAACAGCCAGCAACTGTTTAAGGGCATTCAGTGCAAAAGCCTCGTCAATCTCTGGTATGCAGATGAGACGCGAAGAGTTGTTCATTCGCTTGAAATTGTCTTTGGGCCGGAAAAGCTGAACATCCCCTGAATCCGTTCTGAAAGCCTTGAGTCCTTCGAAAACGCCCTGGCCATAATGAAGCACCATGGTTGCCGGATCCATATCGATGGATGCGTAAGGTTCTATACGGGGATTATGCCATCCCTTTTGCGGATTATAATCCATGTTAAACATGTGATCAGTAAAAATAGTGCCAAAACCAAGCTTGGAATCATCGGGTTTTGCTTTTAATTGATCGGCTTTTTTAACAGTCAGTTCCATTTCAGCCTCCTCGAAGATTTAAAAAAATGTTACAGTTTTTTCAGTAAAAATTTAATTATATCTGAAGCGGTAATATTTTCAATTCGATACGTTCCATAGCATAAGCCCTGTTGTATCGTCGTGAGCCCTCTCCATAGATTTTCCGGTTAATTCCTGAAGATCAATTTCTCCGGCATAAAGTATTGTTTCTGAAAAAAGGTGCCCCCCTGTGGTTTTTCCCTGTAAATCGCCCAGAACAATATGAGCATGTACTACTGGTTCGCCATCCATTAATGAGACGTTACCCATACAGGTTACTACTTCAAGATGTGCTTCTTGGATGGATGTTACATAAACCTGTTGTTTTTGATCATATGCCCCCATGGTAACGGACGAAACTGAACCGATAACAGAAAATGTTGCCATCCGGACTGAAGACTCAATACAAAAATCCGTTATAGATGTGATTAAATCCATGCCGTGAGGAAGGCGACCTATAAAACGACGTCCGAGTTTAAATTCCGAGCAGATCAGATTGTCCATAGAAAAATCCTCAGAACGAATAAAATATTAACATAAAAAATATGACTCGAAATTAATAGCATCTTTACAATTGAAATCAAGACTTAAGTTGTTGTCGAGTTGGTTTGGGCAAACAATATCCTGTTTTTTCTCACATGTTGACATTGTTTTGCGCGTTGGTTATTAAAGGCTAAACTTTCAATACTTAAAGGGAAGGAAAATCAATATGAACATATCCGATAGAATGGCTGATATAAAACCGGTAAGGCTTAGTGCTGATAGTAAACTCAAGTTTGAATGTCATAAAGGGCTAAAATGTTTTACAAAGTGCTGCAGAGATATTAACATAGCATTGACTCCCTATGACATTATCAGGCTTAAAAACCGCCTGAAGCTTTCTTCAGAACAATTTCTGGCAATGTATACAGCCCCTCGTCTTTTAGAGAAGACAGATCTTCCGATGGTTACCCTGAGAATGATGGACGATGATTTAAAATCATGCCCATTTGTAACCGATAAAGGGTGTATAACCTATGAGGACAGACCAACGACTTGCCGCTATTATCCCCTTGGAGTTGCTTCGCTGAGTCACAAGGACGGTGTCGATGATGATGGATTCTATTTTTTTGTGCATGAACCGCACTGCCTCGGTTTTGAAGAGCAAAAAGAGTGGACAGTACGTGAATGGCGAAAAGACCAGGGCGTTGATATCCATGATGACATTAATGCCGGCTGGACCGACCTGGTTGTGAGGAAAAGATCTTTTCCTCCGAATGTCAAGCTTGTTGAAGAAAGCAAGAAGATGTTTTTTTTGGTCAGCTACAATATCGATAAGTTCAAACAGTTTGTTTTTGAAAGCTCATTTTTGAACCGGTATAATATCGACCTTGCAACCGTTGAAAAGATTAGGGAAGATGAGGTGGCTCTGCTTGAATTTGGTCTTAAATGGTTAAAAGACGTTCTTTATAAAGAAGGGATTTTTAAGCTCAAGGAAAGTGCGACTGATTGAAGAATAATCTTGACGCCGGATACCGGATTTGAAACCTTTGGAAAACGCCCCTTTTTGCCCAATCCCAATGTCCGGCATCAAATTACGTTATATCAATATTCCTCGTAAAAAAGACCATCCCAGATTGAAGAGTTTTCTAAACGCTCATCAATATCAACATTGAAAAATTCTGCCACGGGTTTGAATATTTCAGGGTTGTTGGCCTGTACTTTGCGCGCGGCCGAAAGAACCGTTTCAAGTCCGTTTCGTGACATTTTCCCCAGAGGTTGCCTGCATCCGCCGGCCGGCATGCCCAGAATCGACATCAACGTTTTGTAGCCCAAAGGGTTTCTGGCCCTGCATGACACTTCTCCGTGCGGCGTATTTTCCTTGGTTGTCACAGTTACAATGCTAAAGAGAGGTTCGAGGGCGGTTGCCAGCTTTTCGGCTTCAGACTGTTTGCCCTGTTCAAGAAGGCTAACCATTTCAGTGATGGGACCGGGAGCAACATTTGACGCAACCGAAATAACGCCGGACGCCTTGATCTCAGGATCCATGATCATTTTATAGGTCATACCATCATCACCGGAAAAAATAGTAAAATCCGGTCCGCAGCATTCTCTGGTTTTTCTCATATTTTCAATATTGGCCGTGGCTTCTTTAACCGTATTGACGTTTTTAATTGTCTCGTTAAGGATCGCCAGGTCCTCAGGCAACAGCTGCGCACCTGTTCGACCGGGAATTACATAAGGGATAATCTCTGTATCAGGAGCAGCGGCGGCAACAGGTGCAATGTATTCCCTGCGAATTTCAAGGGAACTGGGCCCATTGTAATAAGGATCCACAAGCAAAATCGCATCAGCACCTACATCAACGGCATGCTTTGTAACTTCAAGAGACTCTTTTGTATTGTTGCTTCCCGCACCGGCGATGCAAATACATTTATCTTTTGTTTTTTCCGCTATGATTTCAATAACCCGGTTGTGCTCTTCCCAGTCTAAAACAGGGCTTTCCCCGGTAGTCCCAACGGCCAGTATACCGGTTATTCCGTTCTCTATCTGGAACTCAGCCAGTCTGCCAAGACCTTCATGGTCGACAGCATCATCTTTAAATGGTGTAACAATTGCAGTGAAACATCCTTTGAGCATAAGACCCCCCTTTTCGTACGAAGTGTTGTTTCTTTTGAAGAAATCGCAAAACGCGAATAATACTCGAACGGTAGAAAAAGTGAGTTATTTTGTCAAGAAGAAAAGATGGTTACTAATACCACGACATTAGATAGGTTTTCAGAATAACGTAAATTATAGTATTATTTTAGCTTGACAACACAGCTCTGAAATTATAACCCCAAAAACATCTTAAATATAGTAACTACAATTAGAATAAGGATCATATCATGGCTAAAGCTGAAAACGTGGATGAATATATAGCTCACCAGAGAGCTGCCATCGCTGCCAACCCGGATTGTGGAACATCCCATTACAATCTGGCGGTAGGCCTGCTGGGGCTTAAAAAATACGAGGAGGCTGAAAAGGAACTTTTTGCTGCTTTAGAATGCAGCCCGAGCTTGGCTGAGGCTTATGTTCAACTCGGAGGGATCTGTCTGCAACGCGGGGACCTGGATGGTTGCCTTAAATACAATAAACAGGCTGTTCGGTCAAGAGCAGGATTTTCCGAAGGCTACGGTAACATTGGCTTTGTTTATCTGCAAAAGGGGAATATGGACGAGGCCATTCCTGCGCTTGAAAAGGCGATAAGATGGAATGCCAACTTCTTACAGGCTTATACCACACTGGCAAATGCCTATCTGATGAAAGGGATGATTGATGAAAGCATAGAAACCAGCCTCAAGGTTCTTGATCTAGAACCTGATTTTGCCATAGCGCATAACAACCTGGCAATTGCCTATCTCGAAAAGGGGGAAAATGATCTGGCTGTAAAACATGTTGATAAAGCGGTTGAGCTTGGTTATGAAGTGGCCCCTGAAATATTAAAAGAGGTCGAAGCCTGCCGATAAGAATTCGGATAAGACGTAGTCTTTCATGTCCATAGCACCGCGATTCGAGTATTTTTTATCTCACAATAAAAATCCTGTCCGAAAAGACAGTCGGATATGGTCAACCCCGCTTCCCCTTAACAGACATCAGGTCGCAAAACCGTTGCGGCAAGAGCCAGGCATTTTAGTGAGCCATGGCGATTATTTTTACGCTGCCCGCGATTTTCTGGAAAAAAACAGATTTGAAATCGTTGCTAGTGCTGTTTCACAACATCTTCATCGAAATATAAAACCCCAAGAAATTGAAGAAATTAGGATCTGCCTGGAAAAACACGGGGAATTTTACCATCCGGCCAGGATTGAAACGATTCTAAAGGGGATAACAATTCCCTTTGTATTGAATGTCGCTGTATCCGGGGCCGGAAAAAGTTGTGTTCAAAGAGAATACCGGCTGTTAAAACGACTCAACGCCGATTTCCCGTTTTCATTCCTCCCCAGGGTTTTCGATCTGGATTATGTCTCTATTCAAGACGATGAAATCGGAATGTTTTTGGGAGAATGGCTTGAAGGTTTTAACGAATTCCATATTTCCTTTGACCCGTCAGACAAAAAATACAAAATCGTTGTCTGGGATCATGAACACGGCAACTATTTTCTCACAACCGGTCAAACCATGGAACTTTACCGGAAGATCGCCAGGATTTTAACCTGTTATTATAATGTTGAAACCTTTGAGCAGATACTCTCCTGGCATCATGGAGCAGGGGATTTTATCTTAAAATTTCAAAACCATAAGATCGATGTCAAGCTCATTACTGTAAGGCAGTATCGACCCATGTTTGAAAATAACGGGATTAATAAAGACCCGGATGCGGAACTGATACTGGAAGCCCTGCTGGTGTTTTTTCTGAATCTTACAATCAAAATGCGACTCGACAGGCTGGATGGTGTCGGGGATATCGAGTGGTCGGGCGATATCGCGGTTCAAGGTACCCTTAAAGGCTTTTTTGATGGGCTCGATTTAAAACCCCAGGTCAGCTTGTTCACCGAGCCTTTGGTCGATTGTTTTCGGACACATCTTTTGTCCTGTACCTATACAGATTTGCTCGATTTGAATCGTTCCATCGTTCAAGCATATCATCCGCGAACTCCTGAAACACCTGTCATCAAACAGCATCTTGAACGGCATGTTGACGATCTGTACAACGCCATCCGGCAATATAAGAAATATCCATAATCAACAATTAACTTTATACAACATAGAAATTTATTATGTTAATAAACTCAATGAAAATATCTGGAAAATAAAAAATAACTTAACATGAACGAAATCAAGCTTTTTTATTGACAAGGCACAAGATTAATTCTATAAATTTCTTTTTTGTAATGAGCTGCGTTTTTGGATAAAAAATCTAACCATAAAACTTATAAAAACAAACAATATAATGAGAGGAGGTGACTTCAACTGCCCCAGGGGGGAGAGTAAAATTTTGTTTTAGTAAAGTTGGTTAACTTTCAATTAGAATGGAGGTAACAATGGCAAAACATGAAACCCCTTTGCTGGATCAGCTTGAAAGCGGGCCGTGGCCGAGTTTCGTATCTGATCTAAAGCAGGAGGCCGAATCAAGAGCAAAGAATCAGGATAAAATCGAGTACCAGATTCCGGTGGATGTATGTGATGACCTTCTGGGCATACTTGAATTATCCTTCAAGCACGGAAGAACCCACTGGAAGCATGGCGGAATCGTCGGTGTGTTCGGCTACGGCGGCGGCGTCATCGGAAGGTATTGCGACCAGCCCGAGATGTTTCCGGGCGTTGCCCATTTCCACACAATGCGTGTGTCCCAGCCTGCCGGCAAATTCTATACCACCGAATATTTAAGACAGCTTTGCGATCTCTGGGACCGACGCGGCAGCGGTATCACCAACATGCATGGTTCAACAGGAGATATTATCTTTCTGGGCACCACAACTCCTCAGCTTGAAGAGATCTTCTGGGAATTAACCCATAACATGAAGCAAGATCTGGGCGGTTCCGGGTCAAACTTGAGAACACCTGCCGATTGTGTGGGCGCGGCTCGGTGTGAATGGGCTTGTTACGACACCCAGGCAATATGCCATGCTCTAACCGTTGAATATCAGGACGAACTCCATCGGCCGGCGTTTCCGTATAAATTCAAGTTTAAATTTGACGGGTGCCCCAACTGCTGCGTTGCATCCATTGCCCGCGCTGATATTTCCTTTATCGGCACCTGGCGCGACGATATTAAGATCGATCAGGAAACAGTAGCGGCTTATGTGGGCGGTGAACTGGCGCCCAATGCCGGTGCTCATGCCGGTCGCGACTGGGGTCCTTTTGATATCCAGAAAGAAGTTGTCGATCTATGCCCCACCAATTGCATGCGGTATGAAGACGGAAAATTAGAAATCAACACTCCGGAGTGTTATAGATGCATGCACTGCATCAATGTAATGCCAAGAGCCCTGAGGATAGGAAACGACAGAGGTTGTTCCATGCTAGTCGGCGCCAAAGCCCCGATCCTGGACGGCGCCCAGATGAGCACCATGCTGGTTCCGTTTATTAAGGTTGAAGAGCCTTACGATGAAATCAAAGAAGTCATTGAAAGTATCTGGGACTGGTGGATGGAAGAAGGAAAGAACCGCGAACGACTTGGCGAGCTCATGAAGCGCCAGGGTTTCCAGAGGCTGCTTGAGGAGACAGGTATTAAACCGGATGCACGGCATGTTCAGGAACCACGCACCAACCCGTACATCTTCTGGAAAGAAGAAGAAGTCGAAGGCGGATTTGAACGTGATATTAACGAATACAGAAAATACCATCAGAGATAGGGGGTAAATACTATGGCATTTGTATCATCAGGTTACAATCCTGACAAACCGATGGAAAACAGGATAACCGACATCGGTCCGAGACATTTTGAAGAATTTTACCCTCCGGTTATTAAGAAAAACAAGGGTAAATGGTTGTATCATGAAATCCTGGAACCCGGTGTTCTGGTCCATGTGGCTGAATCCGGTGACGAAGTTTATACGGTAAGGGTGGGTGGCTGCCGTCTCATGAGCGTATCCCATATCCGTGAAATCTGTGAAATCGCAGACAAGCATTGTGACGGACACTTAAGGTTCACCACCCGCAACAACATCGAATTCATGGTGGACAGTAAAGACAAGGTCGAGCCGTTGAAAAAGGATCTTGCCGGCCGAAAGTTTGCGGCCGGGAGTTTGAAATTTCCCATCGGGGGTACCGGCGCAGGTATTACCAACATCGTGCACACCCAGGGGTGGATCCACTGCCATACACCGGCCACAGATGCATCAGGCCCGGTAAAGGCCACCATGGATGTGCTTTTTGATGATTTCACCAACATGCGGCTTCCGGCCCAAGTTCGCGTATCCCTGGCATGCTGTCTGAACATGTGCGGTGCGGTTCACTGCTCGGATATCGCTATTCTGGGTTATCATCGGAAGCCACCGTTAATGGATCATGAATATCTGGACAAGATGTGCGAAGTTCCTCTGGCAATCGCTGCCTGCCCCACGGCTGCCCTCAAGCCGGGCAAGGTGGAGCTTGAAGACGGAACCAAGGTTAAAAGTATCATCGTAAACGAGCCCAGATGTATGTTCTGCGGCAACTGCTACACCATGTGCCCGTCCATGCCTCTTGCTGATGATGTGGGCGACGGAATCGTGATCATGGTCGGCGGAAAGGTGTCAAACCGGATCAGTGCTCCCAAGTTTTCCAAGGTCGTTGTGGCTTTTCTGCCCAACGAGATGCCACGCTGGCCTCAAACCACAGACTGTATCAAGAAGATAGTCGAAGCGTATGCGGCCGGTGCCAATAAGTATGAACGGGTTGGCGAATGGGCCGAACGGATTGGATGGGAGAGATTCTTTGAAAAGTGTGAACTCGAATTTACACATCATTTGATTGATGATTTCCGTGACCCGGCGTATTCTACGTGGCGTCAGACAACAAACTTTAAGTTCTAAATCCAATAAAACCTGCAGGGGACACAGCCGTGTCCCTTGCACCTACAAGTGAGGCTTAACTATGGATCAAGCGGAAGCAACTGAAAAAATCGTAACAGCACTGAAAAAGAAGAAAGGTAAAACCAAGTTTTACTTCAACGATCTGGCTAAAATACTGGCTCTAAAGCCCAGGGTTGCCAAAAAACTGATTAATAAAATGATACAGGATGAAATCCTTGAGTACTGGTCCAGTGGAAGCACAACTTTGTATAGTCTAAAAGGTGTCGGCAAGCAGGCTGCGGCCGAGCACGAAGATTAAAACATAGATTTTTTGTATTAAAAAGGCCGATCCGGAAAATATTTTAATTTAAAAACCTCCTGTGCAGCAGGAAAATATGGATTTTCCCAGAATTTTAATTTCAGCCCTGCGGGGAGGATCGGGTAAGACCATACTGTCGATTGGAATCACTGCAGCGTGGAAATCGTTCGGCAGACAAGTCATACCTTTTAAAAAAGGCCCCGATTATATCGATGCGGGCTGGCTTTCCCTTGCGGCCGGCCGGCCCTGCCATAATCTAGATACCTTCCTGGTAGAAAAAGATCAAATCCTCCAGTCATTTTTCTTACATTCCATCAAGGGTGATATTGCCGTTATAGAAGGAAACCGTGGTCTTTACGACGGTATAGACATTAAGGGAAGTACGAGTACCGCCGAGCTTGCAAAACTGCTGCAAACGCCGGTGATTCTTTGCATCGATTGTACAAAATCAACCCGAACCATGGCCGCAGCAATTCTGGGATGTATGAAATTCGATCCTGATGTGAATATAAAAGGGTTAATAATAAACCGCGTTGCCGGTCCCAGGCATGAAAAAATTCTCCGAAACAGTATTGAACATCATTGCAAAATTCCCGTCTTGGGTGCGATCCCAAAACTCGACTGGCAAAATTTCCCTGAACGGCACATGGGGCTTTTACCCACGCCCGAACATGAATGGGCCAAAGACTCAATTGATGCTGCATCTCAAATAGCCAACCGCTATCTTGATCTTGAAGCGTTGGTCGCAATTGCCGATGATGCCGGCGCACTTCCTATTTCAGCAGAACTTCGAGAAAGCATCCAGCGTCCCGGCTTAAGCGGGATTTCCGCTTTGCTGCAACAAGCATCCATAAGCCCCGCTGAAGCGGAATCTACGCTTCACTCCGACCAGCATATACGACCAAGAATCGGCATCATCAAGGATTCGGCCTTTCAATTTTACTATCCGGAAAATATTGAAGCTCTTGAAGCGGCAGGTGCAGAAACGATATTTATAAGTCCCCTTGTCAACGATAATATTCCACCTGTGAACGCCCTTTATATCGGAGGCGGATTTCCCGAAACCCATGCCCGGCAACTGGCAGAAAATGTAACATTCAGACAGCAGTTAAAGACCCTGGCCCAGAAAGGCCTGCCGATATACGCTGAATGCGGCGGCCTCATGTACCTGGGAGAAGAACTGATTCTGGATGAAAAATCATTTCCCATGGCCGGGGTTTTGCCGGTTGTTTTTGGCTTTTCTAGAAGACCTCAGGGACACGGATACACAATTATTACGGTTGAACAGCCGAATCCATATTTTAAAATCGGTTCTGAAATTAAAGGTCATGAGTTTCATTATTCGCGGGTCTTAAAATGGCGGGGAGCTGATAAAGATCTCGTCTTTGCCATGAAAAGAGGA
>Ga0164321_10000111_pt1 | contig 11792 bp, 8 predicted proteins | sample GuaBasSediGuay12_FD_121799 | JGI IMG/M metagenome (GOLD analysis project Ga0164321, IMG submission 121799) | Subseafloor sediment microbial communities from Guaymas Basin, Gulf of California, Mexico - Guay12, Core 4567-28, 21-24 cm | ecosystem: Environmental > Aquatic > Marine > Hydrothermal... | reverse complement strand
CAGGGCTACACAACAGGCATTTAGTTTCTTAACCTCTAGAGGGTCTATACTCCAACCTTTTTGCTTTGATTAGGCCAGTAGCTCCAACGGTTAGAGCACCGGACTCCAAATCCGGGTGATGGGGGTTCGAATCCCTCCTGGCCTGCCACTTTCTATGGCATTTACAAAATAGGTAACCCCACAGGATGGTTGTCCATGTTTGAAAAATTTAAACTATTTTTAAAAGAGGTGAAGGCCGAGCTCAAGAAAGTCGTATGGCCAACCAGAAAGGATACCATTGCATCTACTTCGGTTGTGGTGATCCTGGTACTTATAATTGCGGCGTTCTTAGGGCTGGTCGATTTTGGCCTTTCACGAGTCATTAGGCTCATCCTTGGCTAATGAAGGTGCCCTTATGGAAAAAAAATGGTATGTAATTCATACTTATTCTGGCTATGAAAATAAAGTAAAATCAACATTGGAAGATCGGATCAAACTATCCGGCCAAGAAGATTATTTCTCAGAAGTCGTCGTTCCTACTGAAAATGTAGTAGAGGTGGTAAAAGGTGAGAAAAAGACAACTTCAAGGAAATTTTTTCCAGGATACGTACTGGTCAATATGGCCATGAACAATGAAACATGGCACACGGTAAGAAACACACCTAAGGTTACCGGCTTTATCGGTGGTGGCAATAAACCCGTCCCCATCCCCGGTGAACGGGTAAAAGAAATCCTTTATCAAATTAGCGAAGGGAAGTTACGGCCAAAACCAAAAGTTTCCTTTGAAAAAGGGGATAGTGTAAGAATAATTGACGGGCCTTTCACCAACTTTAACGGGATGGTGGAGGATGTGAAGCCGGAGAAAGGAAGGCTTAAGGTGTCGGTGAGTATTTTTGGAAGAGCAACTCCTATCGAATTGGAATTTCTCCAGGTTAAAAAGAACTAGAAAGGAGGTTCTGATTAAATGGCAAAGAAAGTAATGGCTATTAAAAAACTCCAGATTCCTGCTGGAAAGGCTACCCCCTCTCCTCCCGTTGGACCCGCCCTGGGCCAACACGGGGTAAACATTATGGAATTTTGTAAATCCTTCAACTCGCAGACCCAAGGCAAGGGAGACCTCATTATTCCTGTAGAGATTACTATATATGTGGATAGATCTTTTACCTTTATCACAAAAACTCCTCCAGCCTCTGTGTTACTCAAAAAGGCTGCCGGGATTATTAAGGGTTCAGGGGAACCAAACAAGGAAAAGGCCGGTAAGGTAACTCCCGAGCAGGTGAGGGAGATTGCTCAAACCAAGTTGCCCGATCTAAATGCCGTCAACTTAGAAGGTGCCGTTAAGATTATTGAGGGCACCGCGAGGAGTATGGGGATAGAGGTGTTAGAGTCTTAAGCTAATTTCAATCTAAGGAGCTGCTCATGTCTGGTCATAAGGGGAAAAAATATAAGGAAGCGCGGGCAAAGATCGAGAGAGAAAAGAACTATGAGATTGATGAGGCACTCAATCTGCTAAGGGAATCTTCTTATGCTCGCTTCGACGAGGCGGTAGATGTAGCAGTACGATTAGGGGTTAACCCTCGACACGCCGACCAGATGGTAAGAGGGACTGTCTTACTTCCCCATGGAACAGGAAAACAAACAAAAGTGCTGGTTTTTGCAAAAGGAGAAAAAGAGAAAGAAGCCACCGACGCGGGTGCTGATTTCGTGGGGGCCGAAGATCTGGTGGAAAAGATCACAAAGGGGTGGTTGGAGTTCGACAAGGCAATAGCTACTCCTGACATGATGGGAATGGTGGGGAGAATTGGTAAAATCCTGGGGCCGAGAGGTTTAATGCCAAATCCAAAAACGGGGACAGTAACTTTCAATATCTCAGAGGCAGTGGCTGATCTTAAGAAAGGCAAGATTGAATTTAAGGTAGATAAAACGGGTATTGTCCATGTGGCAGTTGGTAAAATTTCTTTTGCCGTAGAGAAGATTCGCGATAACATTGCTTCTTTAATAGACACCATTATTAAGCTCAAGCCGTCAACCAGTAAAGGTGTCTATTTGAAAGGAATCGTGCTTTCAACCACCATGGGACCTGGAATAAAGATTAACCCGGCATTTACTAGACAACTATAGGCGTGTGGATTGACTTTTTAAAGGGGAGGCATCTGCTTATTGTTGTCTTCGCTACACAATCCCCGTAAACGTTAGAACCAGGTCATAACCGCAGAAAGGAGGTCTAAAAACATTGGATAAAGAAACAAAGAAGCAAATCGTCTCACATCTGTCAAGCAAGTTCAAAGAGGCCACTTTCGCCGTTTTAACAGACTATCGGGGATTAAACGTAGGAAAGATTTCCCAGTTGCGCAGGGAACTTCGCAATGTTTCAACAGACTATCGAGTAGCTAAAAATTCTCTTTTAAAACGGGCTTCTAAGGGAACCGATTTCGAACAACTTCATCAATATCTTTCGGGCCCCACGGCAATCATGCTGGGATATGATGATCCTATTGTCCCCAGTAAAGTGCTGGCAAAATTTCTGGGAGAGTACTCCGAGTTAAATATTAAAGCAGGTCTTCTTCAGGGCAAGGTGTTATCTGCTGAAGAGATAACGGCTTTAAGCCGCCTTCCCGGCAGAAAAGAGTTGCTCTCACAGATCGTCTCTCTTTTCACCCAACCACAGGTGAGGCTGCTTCGTGCGCTGAATTATCTTCCCCTGAAACTGGTTCAGGTGCTAAGTGCCATCGAAAAAAACAAATCAGATAAAAACTAATTAAAACACCGCTAATGGTAGGAGGATTAAGGAAAATGGCAAAGATTACAAAAGAGGATGTGATTGGCTTCATTGAGAACATGTCTGTGCTGGAACTTTCTGATTTAGTCAAGGAGCTAGAGGAAAAATTTGGGGTTTCAGCCGCTGCCATGTCTATGGCCATGGCAGCACCCGCCGCAGCTGCCGGCGAAGCTCCCGCAGCCGCCAAAGAGGAGAAGACCGAATTTGACGTCATTCTGCAAGCAATAGGAGAGAAAAAGATCCAGGTCATCAAGGTAGTCAGGGCCCTCACCGGATTGGGGTTGAAAGAAGCCAAGGATTTAGTGGATGGAGCCCCCAATCCCGTTCAGGAAGGGATTTCTCAAAAGGATGCAGGAGAGGCCAAACAAAAGCTGGAAGAGGTTGGGGCAACGATTGAACTCAAATAGCCTTTAATCCTCGCACGCTTTAATATTATAAGCCATTAGTGAGAAATAACTATAACGCGTGATGTTTTATTTTTTAGAAACATGATGCTACCTTGCCACGGCCTAGGATACCAGTGAAATATGACTCACCTCAATGGAAGGGGTTGTGTGTGCCACAGGACAGGCCTAAGCGTGAAATTAAAAACTAACTGGGGATCAAGATGGATACTCATGTAATAAACAGATATCATCTTAGAAAGAATTTTGCCAGAATCAAAAAAATACTGGATATGCCCAATCTCCTGGATGTTCAAAAAAAATCCTATGAAAGATTCCTGCAGCGGGATGTTAAGAACGAGGAGCTCGGTGATTTTGGCCTTCACGGTGTTTTCAAGAGTGTCTTTCCCATAAAAGATTTCTCAGAAAGCGCTTCTCTCGAATATGTGAGCTACAGCCTGGGTGAACCAAAATACGAGGAGGATGAATGCCGTCAAAAGGAGCTGACCTATTCCGTTCCTCTTAAAGTTCTTCTTAGACTGGTGGTATGGGACGTGAATGCCGAGACAGGGGCGCGAAGCATCAGGGATGTTAAAGAACAAGTTGTCTATTTCGGTGAGGTGCCGCTGATGACCGACGGCGGGACGTTCATCATCAACGGCACAGAAAGGGTTATTGTCAGCCAGCTGCATAGATCGCCAGGTGTTTTCTTCAATCACGATAAAGGGAAGGCAAGTAGCGGAGGGAAAATTCTCTTCTTTGCCCGTCTCATTCCTAACCGAGGTTCGTGGATCGACTTGGAATTCGATACCAAAGATATCCTTTACGTACGAATAGACCGACGCAGAAAATTTTTAGCTACCGTCCTCCTTAAGGCCCTTGGTTATTCTGAAAGAGAACTCCTCGATTACTTCTATGAATCAGAGAAAATCACCCTTAACCTTAAGGATAATAAAATATATAAACACCTGAGGAAGAATCTCCAGGTGGGAGACAGGGCAACAGAGGACATCATTGATAAAAAAAGTGGTAAGGTCATTATTAAGAAGGACAAAAGGATTAAAGAGACAACGCTTCAAAAGATTAAGGAGGCGAAAATCGATCTAATTCCTATCAGCGTAAAGGATCTGGAGGGGAAATTTGTCTCCCGCGATATCGTCGATCCTGCCACTGGGGAGATCCTAATCAAGAGCAATGAGGAATTAATCTACGATAAAATAAAATTGCTAAGGGAAAAGAACATCGAGAAATTTGAAATCCTCTTTGTGGATGATACATCTATTGATTCATCCTTTCGCAACACCTTGGCCCTTGATAAGATCAAAACCCAAGAAGAAACTATGGTTGAAATTTACCGACGTTTAAGGCCCCACGATCCTCCTTCTAAGGAGAGCGCAAAACTCTTCTTTGAACGACTGTTCTTTAATCCCGATTACTATGACTTGGGCAATGTGGGTCGGTTGAAACTAAACTATAAGCTCGATTTTAATATTCCCTTAGACGTGCGAGTGCTCCGCAAAGAAGACATTATGGAGACAGTCAAATATCTCCTTAAATTAAAGTGTGGAAAATGTGAATCGGACGATATTGACCATTTGGGTAACAGAAGGGTAAGAACTGTAGGCGAGCTAATTGAAAATCAGTACCGCATCGGCCTGGTCAGGATGGAAAAGGCTATTAAGGAGCGGATGGGATTACAAGAAGTCGAAACCTTAATGCCTCACGACCTGGTAAATGCTAAGCTGGTCTCAGCCGTAATCAATGAATTTTTTGGATCCAGTCAATTGTCTCAATTTATGGATCAGACTAATCCCCTTTCTGAAATCACCCACAAACGACGTCTTAGTGCACTAGGCCCCGGTGGGCTAACTCGCGAACGTGCGGGATTCGAGGTAAGAGATGTCCACCCCACCCACTACGGAAGAATCTGCCCTATTGAAACTCCAGAAGGACCTAATATCGGCCTCATCTCCTCTTTGAGCACCTACGCAAGAGTTAATGACTTCAGCTTTATTGAGACCCCCTATCGCAAAGTGGTAAATGGAATAGCGACAAGTAAAATAGAATATCTCTCAGCCTTAGATGAAAAAGATCATGCTATTGCACAGGCCAATGCCCCTTTAGACAGCAGGGGAAGGTTCATAAGCCCGCCGGTCTCAGCTCGGCGAGGAGGGGATTTTGTCATGGTCGCACCAGAAGAGCTTTCCTATATGGATGTCTCTCCCAAACAATTGGTGAGTGTTGCCGCAGCACTTATCCCCTTTTTAGAAAATGATGATGCAAACCGGGCCCTCATGGGTTCGAACATGCAAAGACAAGCTGTCTCCTTGATAAAAACCGAGAGTCCACTGGTTGGCACAGGGATAGAAGCTACCATTGCCAAGGACTCTGGTGTAACGGTAATCGCTCAAAAAGATGGAAGAGTGGAGAGTCTTGATGCCAACAGAATTGTGATTAAAGACGATCAAATCGGTGAAGATGAGAATGATGGAGGGGTTAGTATCTACAATCTGCTTAAGTTTCATCGTTCCAACCAAAATACCTGTATCAATCAAAACCCCATAGTAGCGGTAGGTGATAGGGTGAAGAGGGGGGAGATTATTGCAGACGGGCCTTCCACCGATAAGGGAGAACTAGCCTTGGGGCGTAATCTTCTGGTTGCCTTTCTCCCCTGGGAGGGGTACAACTTCGAGGACTCCATTTTGATAAGTGAAAAAATAGTAAGAAATGACTGTTACACCTCTATCCACATTGAAGAGTTTGAGGTTCTGTCTCGCGATACCAAGCTAGGGCAAGAAGAGATTACCCGTGATATACCAGGTTTAGGCGAAGAGGCCTTAATGGATTTAGATGAAAGTGGTGTTATCCGAATTGGTGCCGAAGTTAAATCAAATGATATTTTGGTAGGAAAAATTACCCCCAAGGGAGAAACCCAACTCTCCCCCGAGGAAAAGCTTCTTCGTGCTATTTTTGGTGAAAAAGCCCGGGATATACAAGATACCTCTTTAAAGGTTCCTCCTGGGATTGAGGGAACCGTTATTAATATCAGGGTCTTTTCCCGCAAAGGAGTGGAAAAAGATGAACGTAGCAAGGCCATCGAAAATGAACAGCTCTCTAAAATCTTGAAAGACCAAGAGCTTAAAATCAAAATACTTAAAGAAAATGCGGGTGAAAAGATTAAACATCTACTTGTCGGAAAAACTTCTGCTAAGAGACTGACTGATAAAAAGACCCGCTCCGTTCTCTTGGGAAAAAATCAAAAAATTACTGCCGATATCCTCTCAAATATCCCCTCAAGCAAATGGGAGGATATTGTTGTCGAGAGTAAGACGGCGGAAGAAAAAATCAAGAAGATAAAAGAGCGCTCAGATGGACGGGTTAAGGTAACAAAAACCACCTTCACCGAGAAGATCGAAAGGCTAAAAAGTGGTGATGAACTTGCACCGGGGGTAATTAAGATGGTTAAAGTCGACCTTGCGGTAAAAAGAAAGCTCTCGGTAGGGGACAAAATGGCTGGACGCCACGGAAACAAGGGAGTGTTATCCCGCGTTCTCCCTGCGGAAGATATGCCTTACCTAGAAAATGGAACCCCCGTGGACATCGTGCTCAATCCTTTGGGCGTCCCATCCAGAATGAACGTGGGTCAGATTTTAGAGACCCACCTGGGTTGGGCATCCAAAGGACTGGGCTTAAAAATCAACGAACTTTTAGAGAAGAAGGCAAGCGCCCAGGATTTAAGAAGCGAGATTAATGGTATTTTTGAAGATGGAGAAACAAAGCATCTTATAGATGCGGCAAGCGACGACGAGGTAATAAAACTGGCTAAAGAGCTCAAAAAGGGGATCCGCTTCTCATCGCCTGTTTTTGATGGAGCAACAGAAGGGCAAATCATTGATTATCTGAAGTTGGCAGGACTGCCAGAAAGCGGGCAAACTACCCTCTATGATGGAAGAACGGGCGAAGCCTTCGACCACAAAATTACCGTCGGTATGATTTACATGTTAAAACTTCACCATTTAGTTTCTGATAAAATTCACTCCCGCTCCATTGGCACCTATTCCCTTGTAACCCAACAGCCTCTAGGAGGTAAGGCCCAGTTTGGCGGGCAGAGATTGGGGGAAATGGAAGTTTGGGCTTTGCAGGCATATGGAGCCGCACACACCCTTCAAGAATTCTTAACAGTAAAGTCAGATGATGTTCAAGGAAGAACCAAACTTTACGAAAACATCGTTAAGGGAGAGCAAACCATGTCTCCTGGCTTGCCTGAATCCTTTAATGTATTGGTAAAGGAACTGCAAAGCCTCTGCTTAAATATAAGCTTTTTTGACATTCCAGACAAAAACTAATTAAGGGGGGCGTGTTTTATGGAAGCAAGCTACAGTTTTTTCGATAAGCCCAAAAGGTCTCTTGATTTCGATGCCATGAGAATCAGCATTGCTTCACCAGAGAACATTCGAAGCTGGTCACATGGTGAAGTCAAAAAACCAGAAACCATTAACTACCGAACCTTTAAGCCGGAAAGGGATGGCCTATTCTGTGCCAAGATCTTTGGGCCGACCAAAGACTACGAATGTAATTGTGGCAAGTACAAGAGGCTGAAACATCGGGGAGTAGTATGTGAAAAATGCGGAGTCGAAGTAATCCCTTCTTACGTCCGAAGGGAAAGAATGGGGCATATTGAGCTTGCCTCTCCCGTAGCACACATCTGGTTTCTAAGAAGCCTACCCAGCAGAATTGGCAACCTCCTCGACATGACTCTAAGGGACTTAGAAAAAGTTATTTACTTCGAACAGCACATTGTAATCGACCATGGCAACACACCTTTAAGCACAGGTGAACTTCTAACGGAGGAAAGATACCTTAAGGCATTAGTGGAGTACGGAAAAAACTTTAAAGCCGGAGTAGGTCCCGAGGCCGTAAGAGAACTACTTAAGAAGCTTGACCTGGAGGAGCTTTCCAAGACTCTGCGCCAAGAAATGAAAGAGACTGGTTCAGAGGCAAAAAGCCAAAAACTAGCTAAACGATTGAAGGTCGTGGATGCCTTTAAAAATTCTGGGAACAAGCCTGAGTGGATGATCCTGGAGGTTCTTCCGGTCCTTCCTCCTGATTTGAGGCCCCTGGTTCCCTTAGACGGTGGACGTTTTGCCACTTCTGATCTCAATGACCTCTACCGGAGGGTAATTAACAGGAATAATCGGCTAAAAAGGCTCCAAGAACTGGATGCTCCTGAAATTATTGTCCGCAATGAGAAGAGAATGCTACAAGAGGCGGTGGATGTGTTGTTCGATAATGGCAGGAGAGGAAAAACCGTTACTGGTCGTAATAAGAGGCCCCTTAAATCATTGAGTGATATGCTCAAAGGAAAGCAGGGAAGATTCAGGCAAAACCTTCTGGGTAAACGGGTGGATTATTCTGGACGATCTGTCATTGTAATCGGCCCAGAACTGCGCCTCCACCAATGCGGCCTGCCCAAAAAGATGGCTATCGAACTATTTAAACCATTCGTATACAATCGCCTTATAAAGAAAGGCTTTGCAACTACCATCAAAAGCGCTAAGAAGTTGGTGGAAAAGGAAGCCGCCGAGATATGGGACGCCCTGGACGAAGTTGTCATGGAATATCCCATATTGTTAAACCGAGCGCCCACCTTACACCGATTGGGCATTCAGGCTTTTGAGCCTATTTTAATTGAGGGAAAGGCTATTCAACTTCACCCTCTGGTGTGCGCCGCATTTAATGCAGACTTTGATGGAGATCAGATGGCGGTCCATGTTCCCATCTCTATAGAAGCCCAGATTGAGGCCCGGGTCTTGTTGATGTCAACCAATAACATCCTTTCCCCCGCACACGGGAAACCCATCATCATTCCCACTCAGGATATCGTATTAGGAATCTATTATCTCACCAGAGAAAAGGAAGGTGTTAAAGGAGAGGGCAAAGTCTTTTCGGGGACTTCAGAGGTGAGATCGGCTTATGACAATGGTGCGGTTGACTTACACGCAAGAATACTCGTGAGAATGGAAGGGGAGTTAATTGAAACCACCACCGGGAGGATTATTCTCTTGGAAGTTGTTCCCGAGGAAATCCCTTTTGAGATTATCAACAGAGTTATGGGGAAAAAAGAATTAGCAGATTTAATCGGCCACTGCTACAGACTGTGTAAAGATAAAAAGACTATCTTGCTTTCAGATCGCCTAAAAAATTTGGGATACAAATATGCAACTCGGTCAGGGCTCTCCATCTCTATTGGCGATATGGTCATACCCTCAAGGAAATCAGAGATAATTGATAACGCCCATAGGGAAGTTCAAGAAATTGAGGCCCACTACAAAGACGGCCTAATTACTGATGGCGAACGCTACAATAAAGTGGTGGATATCTGGGCACAGGTTACAGAAAACGTTTCGCGTGAAATGCTCAAAGAACTGGAGACAGAATCCATCACAGACAAAGAGGGTAAGAAAAAGCACGTTGCCAGTTTCAATCCCATTTTTATGATGGCTGACTCCGGTTCTCGTGGAAGTGCCCAGCAGATTCGACAATTGGCAGGCATGAGAGGATTGATGGCGAAACCCTCGGGGGAAATTATCGAAACTCCCATCACGGCAAATTTTAGAGAAGGATTAAATGTTCTGCAATATTTTATCTCTACCCATGGTGCCCGAAAAGGATTGGCTGATACGGCCCTTAAAACTGCAAACTCCGGCTATCTCACCCGCAGGTTGGTTGACGTAGCCCACGACTGTATTATCGGCGAAACTGACTGCGGAACCATGGATGGAATCACTGTTGCTTCTCTCGTTGAAGGAGGAGAAATTGTTGAACCTATCGGCGAGCGAATCCTGGGAAGGGTCTGTCTGGAAGATGTGGTTGACCCTTTTACCAATGAAGTGCTTGCAAAGGCCAACCAGGAGACTAATGAAGAAATCGTAGAGAAAATAGAGCAGACACGCATAGAGCAGGTGAAGATAAGATCTGTGCTTACCTGTCAATCTAAACGAGGAGTGTGTGCCCTCTGCTATGGAAGGGACCTCGCCCGAGGGGAAATAGTCAATATCGGAGAATCCGTAGGGGTTATTGCCGCTCAATCCATAGGTGAGCCTGGAACCCAGCTTACCATGAGAACCTTCCATATCGGTGGAACTGCCAGCAGAAGGGCTGAACAGACAACCCTAGAGGTAAAATATGACGGGCGTATCAAATTTATAAAGCTCTCCCTGGTGAAAGACAAGAATGGTGACCTGGTAGCTATGAATCGTAATGGAGAGGTTGCTATTATAGAAGAGAGCGGAAGAGAAAGGGAGCGCTACACTATCGTCTATGGTGCTCGCTTAAAGGTAGGAGATGGGGACGAGGTAAAAGGCGGCACCCGAATTGCTGAATGGGATCCTTTCTACACCCCTATTGTAACGGAAGTTTCTGGAAAGATAAAGTTTGGAGACATCATAGAAGGCAAAACAATGCAAGAAAGACTGGACGAGGTAACGGGCTTTTCCAGCAAGGTCATCACCGGCTTTAAGGATCAGGATAGTCGGCCCAGAGTCTCCATCAAGGATGATAGCGGAAAAACCATTAAGCTCCCTAGCTCTGGAACTTCTGCGAGGTATTTTATGCCGGTAGGAGCAAATATTCTGCTTGCCGAAGGAGATCCGGTTCAAGCCGGAGATGTTATTGCCAAGATTCCTCGTGAAACAACCAAGACAAAAGACATCACCGGTGGTTTGCCAAGGGTTGCCGAACTGTTTGAGGCAAGAAAGCCCAAAGAAGTCGCCACAATAAGCGAAATTGATGGAACGGTATCCTTCGGAAAAGACGTTAAGGGAAAGCGTGACATCATCGTTACCCCCGAAGTAGGGGATCCCATAGAATACCTCATTCCTAAAATCAAACACATCTGCGTACACGAAGGAGACAAAGTAAAGGCTGGGGAACCCCTTATGGATGGCTTGGCCAGCCCCCATGACATCTTAAGCATTCTAGGGGAAAAAGAGTTGGCAAAATTTCTGGTGGATGAGGTGCAAGAGGTATATCGATTACAGGGGGTAAAAATAAACGATAAGCACATTGAAGTCATGGTGCGGCAGATGCTGCGCAGAGTAAAAATAAAGGAAGTCGGCGACTCAAGCTTCCTGGTAGGAGAGCATGTGGAGAAACGTATCTTTGAAGAGGAAAATGAAACGATACACAAGAAAGGCGGACAACCGGCCATTGGCGAACCATTACTGCTGGGAATTACTAAGGCATCTTTAAGTACCGAGAGTTTCATCTCTGCGGCCTCCTTTCAAGAAACCACCAGAGTTCTCACCCAGGCAGCAGTTGAAGGAAAAACGGACTATTTAATAGGCCTAAAGGAAAATACCGCTATGGGAAAACTAATTCCTGCAGGCACTGGTCTCTCAGGATACCAGGGACTGGGGATTACCGTAGAGGGGGAGGGAGAAAAAAGAGAGCAAGAGAAAATCTAAGAGAAAAAAGTTGACAAACAAGTATTTATCTGTTACAAAAGTCAATTTTTATCATTTAACTTCTTTATGCGTGAAAGGACTCGCTATGCCCACCGTTAACCAACTATGCAGGAAAGGGAGGAGAAAAACTAAGGGTAAGACCAAGGCCCCTGCACTCCAGTCATCACCTCAGAAGAGAGGTGTGTG
>Ga0164321_10000110_pt1 | contig 11816 bp, 11 predicted proteins | sample GuaBasSediGuay12_FD_121799 | JGI IMG/M metagenome (GOLD analysis project Ga0164321, IMG submission 121799) | Subseafloor sediment microbial communities from Guaymas Basin, Gulf of California, Mexico - Guay12, Core 4567-28, 21-24 cm | ecosystem: Environmental > Aquatic > Marine > Hydrothermal... | reverse complement strand
TCTTATGTAGAGATATGAATATCTTCAACACTAAAAACTTACATTATTTGTGCAGGTAAAAGATTATAGCTATTTTCTGGCCTAGAAAGGAGGTTAAGATGTTCAAGAAAATTCTGGTATGTTTGGATGGTTCGGAGCTCGCCGAGCAAATTCCGCCCTATGCTGTAGCGGAAGCTCTTTGTTTTCAGGGCAAGCTCATTCTTTTTCGAGTTGTCCATGAGCCTGTAGCATTTAGTCCGGGTATCCCCGGCGCAGGGGCTGCACCGGTACAAACCGACGCTATGCTTAGGGAGGCAAAAAAGGCATTGGACGAAGCCAGAGAGTATCTCGAGAAAATAGCTGCACCGCTGCGTAAGAAGGGCATAAAGGTGGATGCTGTGAGTATCCTGGGGAGAGCCGGTGAGGCAATCCTGAGCTATGCCGACAGTAACAATGTGAACCTGATTGCAATAGCCACTCATGGACGCAGAGGCCTGGAACGGGGAGTATTTGGCAGCGTAGCGGATTATGTACTAAGGGAGTCTGGGCTGCCAATGCTGGTGGTAAGGCCACAAGAGCGAAAGGACGAAGATTGAGGTATGTGATAAGAGCAAGAAAAGTGAGAGAAGCGATATGAGACGTTCTTTACGCCTATTTAGAATTGCAGGTATAGATATCGGCATTCACTATACCTGGATACTTATTTTCGTACTACTCAGCTGGTCTTTAGCCCAGGGATTCTTTCCGCAGCTGTATCCGGGGTGGGATACGGTAACATACTGGATAACGGGATTGGTAGCAGCGCTCTTGCTTTTCGGATCTGTGCTGGTACATGAACTTGCCCATTCCCTTGTAGCACAGGCTCGAGGCATGACTGTTAGCAGCATTACCCTATTTATTTTTGGCGGTGTTAGTAAGCTGGAAGATGAACCGGAGAAACCCAAGGTCGAGTTTGTAATATCAATAGTGGGGCCACTGTCCAGCCTTGCTCTGGCAGGCATTTTCTGGGGTCTACTGCAAATTGTGGGGGACCAACAGAGCCCTTTAGCTGCTACATTCAACTATCTGGCGCTGATTAACGCTTTACTAGCCGGTTTCAACCTTTTACCCGGTTTTCCCCTGGATGGTGGCCGCATACTGCGGGCCATACTCTGGAACAGAACTGGCAATCTGGTGAAGGCCACTAATATAGCCGCTACTGTTGGGCGCTTCATGGGCTGGGGGTTTATCGGCTTCGGATTATTCCAGGTATTTGCCGGTAACTTCATAGGAGGCATATGGTTTGCCTTCATTGGCTGGTTTTTGAGCAGTTCAGCAGATGCCAGCCGCCGTGAAGTCGCTCTGCGCGAACAGCTCAGCGGTGTGCAAGTTAAAGAAGTAATGACCACAAACGCAATGCTCGTAAACCCTGATACTACCGTGGCGGAACTGGTAAGCAATGTTTTTCGAAAGCAACATGGTCGAGCGGTACCAGTTTGCCAGAATGACCAGGTTGTGGGCATCGTGACTGTCACCGATGTTAAGGAATTGCCACAGGAGAAATGGGAAGAGATCGCAGTCAAAGAAATAATGACCAGTGAGCCACTCTACAGTGTGACACCTGACGATGACTTAAACACTGCTTTGAGGTTCATTACTAAACATAATATCAATCAAGTGCTGGTTTTACGAAGTAACAAATGTGCTGGCTTGGTAAGCCGGTCTGACATCCTAACTTACTTGCAGATGGCTCAGGAACTTGGCTTAAAACTGAAGGGAGGGCCAAATGTTTGAGAGAATATTGGTCTCTCTGGATGATTCCTGATAACAGACCCATATTCACACTATTATGAGTACAGAAGACGATGTTGAAGCTAAGTAACATCATCTTCATTTGCCAATACAGCACAGACAATTATTGTCCCTCAGGTACGTATTGTAAAGTCAGCAAAACTAGCGTTGGAAGGTAGAAAAAATCAGTCGTCTGACTAGATGAAAAAACCATCTGCTCTCGTTATTTTCAGGTTTAAAGTTTATGTAAATGGGGTTCAGCTATAACTAGTCCTTCCCAATAAGGGTGTCGCGATTTTGATTCCCGTCCCTAGCCAACACGACAGTATTCCGGGAAGCATAAAATGTCCAGTTCTAGGCTTGCCCCTGGCTTGAGGTATGACAGAATTCTTTCCATGTTTGTTCTTATTTCATCGCTAAGGCCAATTTGAGCTACTCCGGCTTTCAATGCTGACGTCCGGAGACTAAGCTATTACCTGTTCGATTATTTCCATAACAGCTCTTGCCCACCCCTCAGGACCAATCCCCTCCGCCCTGTGGAGATGAGGTATATCTATCTCTTCCCAGGTCCCTCCCGGCTTTTGTACTAAGACGGGGATATCCACCACTGAGAGCATAGGTAAGTCATTGGGACTATCACCTATCGCTATGGTTCTTATTTTTCCTGATTTTCTGTTGAATAAGTCAATGAGCATTCTTGTTGCCCTGCCTTTGTCATTTGGGCCAGTGACGTCATAATAGCGGCCGCCGCATGTATAATTGAGGCCTTTATTCTTTACTGCATTTAATACTTTATTAGTTTCATCCGGTGCTCCCTCAAGATTAAGCGTCTCATCGTATTCCCTGGCTTTGGCTCGCTGTGCGGCCTCGAGATCCAGACCCGTCAAAGATGCCACTTCCTCCGCACTCATATCACCAAAACCTCTAAAATTGACCCCCGTATCATCCCTTATCTGTGCCAGAATCTCTCTAATTCGATGATAGGGGATACCGAATTCAATTACCTGGTAGCCGTCCTTAGCTTTATGATACTCGAAGTCAAATGAGAAATAGCCTTGGGAAATGAAGATCGCTCCTCCATTTTCCACAATGAAGGGATCTTTTATCTGCAGCTCTTTTCGATATACCTCTTGCTCAGCTCTGGTCTTGGCTGAGCAAAAGATAATGGGTATTTCTTGATTTCGTAAATGCTCTATGCATGGCAAGGCCCGGTCATAAGAGTAAGTTTCCGGGTCGAGCAAAGTGCCATCTAGGTCAGTGAAAATAACTGGTTTCAAGTTCATTAATCCTAACCTTACCCATGAGCGAATCCCATCTTGGTGTCATTCATTGGGTTTATTAAATAGATGCTTTGTTGAGGAATTGCCTTATCCTCGACCTTTCCGCCTCATTGAGCAGATTATTCCTGTACGCTACTGAGTCAAAAAAGAATTGAACATGCTGAGGTGTCTGCCAGAGCTGCTTTTCTGCATATAGGTAGCCGTAACGTGTGGAACTGGCTAACTTCTCCTGGCTCACTTCCTCACTGTCATAACCAACACGCTCCACTAACTCAGGGGTAAAGCCATTCTTGCGGGCTATTGCATCAAGAGTATCATGAATTCCCGTACCGTGCTGGGCTGCATCTTTACTTCGGTCAGCATATTCCGCAGGCAGCCCCAACCGTTTGGCTGCCTCCCGATGCGGACGTTTGCCAACCCTGTCTTCAGCAGAGGTGATCTTGAGCCGAGGCGACACGCTCATTGCCAGCTTGATCACCTCGATATCAGCGTAAGGGAACACCTTTTCCACCCCGTGCGCCATAGCAATCCGGTTTTCCCTGTCAAACGTCTCAATATCGGCTCTCTCTAAATCTCCCCACATATTCTGCAAGAGACAATCATAGCCATCTTTGCCAATAACTTGAGGATACCAGCTGTAGCCACCCCATAACTCATCTGGACCCTGACCGGAGAAGATTACCTTGAGACCGTCCTGGCTTGCCATCTCCACCGCAGCATAGACTCCAATGCCGGCTTCAATTTGTACTAAATCCCTCTCCTCAACAGCAGCGGCTACGCGGGTTATGTATGACTCAATCTCATCCCGGCTCAGTATTCTCACCTTGTGCTTTAGCCCCAGCTCTTGAGCAAAGCGCTTGGCATATCCAATATCAGTCGCCCCATCTACGCCAGTAGTGTAGGCAGTTACTTCAATGTCCTTCATTGCGGATATGTTTAAAATGAGTTTGGCTATCAGGCAACTATCTACGCCTCCTGAAACGAGTACCGCTACCCTCTTAATATTGCTTAACCTCTTCTCAACAGATGCTTTGAGCAGAGTACAGTAGCTATCAACAGCCTCAGCCAGGTCGGTGATGGTCACTTGAATGTCCATCTTGCTCAATGGGTAAGCTTCATCAATAGTAACGCCATCTTTGCCAAACGAGGCAATCATTCCTGCTCGCAGGGGTCTTACATTACGCATCCCTATCTCCCATAGAGCCGTCTTCCTTGAGGCGAAGGCAAAAAGTTTGCTATTTTCGGCATAGAAAGCCGGCCTGAGACCGGCGGAATCCCTCATTAGAACTACTTGCTTGCCATCACTTGCTGCCAGACAGAACTCGCCATCTAGCATAGACGATAAGTGTTTTAGTGCATTGACTAAATTGCCCTGATAGCTGTCTGCCAGTAAGCAAGCTACTATCTCGGCTGCACTTCCGCCAGCTGGTTTCTGCTTTGAGGTGAAGCCCAACCTTAGGTTCTCACTATTATAGAGATTTCCCTCAAAAAGCATGGCTAAATTGCCATTGTGATTGAAGCCGGGCCTAGCTGGGTCCTGTTCCCTGGTGGCTAACGAGACCTGCCCCAGAGCCTGCCTTCTTATTGCTTGAGTGTCCCCTGGCCACCTGCACGGCATTCCCTCGTAAACAAGCCAGGCCTCGGCAGAGCTGTTGCTACCCAGGGTACTCATCATAGAGGATATCTGTCCACTTACATCTTCACGATTCCGACTTACAATACCACAAATAGGACACATATAAACTCAAACTCCTTTCTGGCTTTGGGGACTAAATCTGGAACATTATATTGAATCAGTGTGGTTGCTGATTATCAGATGTAAAGGGAGGATTAGCCAAATCATGGTACATATACTTAACCGACAGGAATAACCGCTTTCATTCCTCTAACTCTAACGCCGAATACGAGTTCATATGTTCCGTCATAACCGAAGTGAACTTCTTCATGTTGATAGTCCGTAGTGGAGCGATAAGGCGCGGTTTCGGTGGTTCTTCATCTGGCTGGATGGCACTTTGCTTCAAAAGCTCATCAATAATCAACTGCTTAGTCTCCTTTTCACAGAGCAGAGAGTGATAGATAGACGCCAGACCGGGTAATAGCATTTCCACCAGAATGTGTCGCCCACCCTTCTCCTCGTGGAGATGAGGGTTCCTTGTCTCGGTCTGGAATATATCAATGCCATGTTTGGCGGCGGCAAGGTGTACCATAGGTAGGATACCACTAAAACCTTCGAAGATAGATATGAGTTCCTGGGGTTCCACAGCATAACCGGAGGCATAAGTGAGTATTTCTGCCAGCCTCAGGCTCATAGCATGTTCCCCTGCGTTGCCCGTCTTGATAATATCAGTTTCAAATCCGGTCTTGTTTGAGATCAGGGAGTTCATGCATTTGTTTGTTATCTCTGATACTCGACCCCATCTGTTAAAAAACATGCCTGTCGAAATCTTAGGCTTGTATCGCCACAAAACCCTGACCATGCTATAAGGGGATTTAGCCATGCTGAAGCCGCTGGCATAGCATCTGGCATACTCCCATACAGCGCCGGGAAAATAATTATCAGCATCAATGAAGCCGACAAAATCTTTCTTAGCAGCCATAGCAACAAGCATTGCAGCTATCATACCTTCGGCTTTGCCATGCCTTACCAATTCATCCTCTCCCAGAATATCAGTACAGCCAGCCTCGGCAAGAGCCCGGGCCAGTACGGGGTCTTTCTGGTGGATAATCAAAGCTTCACGGCGTGTAAAACGACAAAACTGCTTCAGCACGTCTTTCTCCATTCTGAACCGGTCAACTCGCTTTCTCTGGCTGTTGGAGACCACGATTATCAGGCACTCATGAGGAATTCCACTAATAACACCTTCGAAGAGCTTGAGTTTTTCATCCTTAGTAGGTATGACAATAGCCATTCTCTCTTCGAAGTACTTGATAACTTCCTCCTCAATTTTTTGCACGGCGATATTCTCTCGAAGGGGAAGTTCCTTAACTCTGCCAGAGTCCAGTTCTAAGACCTGCTGCACATCGTTAATCCGTACTGAGCCAAGACATTCAGTGTATCCGGGGCTTTTTATCCTCATTTTCCTTCACTTATATCTTGAGGCATGAACCGAAGTGCTCTTTCAAGCATTTGTCGCACATTGCGATCTAGCCTTGGCTGTCTACCTATCTAACTCAAATTGAGAGGATAGCAGTCTAGCAGTTTGGACTAGTGGGGTCAAAGGAAAAGTTGTTCAGGCAAGGCAGCAAAGCTGGGTGCGGACTGAATACACTTAAGTACAGATTTGTGTGCTCTATCACATCTGTATGACTTAATACCGAATCCCTTGACGCTTGTCATTTATGGATAACTGTAGATACAGTCAGCTGATCGCCATCATCATTATGGCCGGATTTTCAAACGCAATTATAACCTCTTCAGTCCCATGAACAGTAAGCTAAGCTCACGTATCCTTTTGGCCTCCACGGACCTATGGCACCCTAAGAGGTCAATCTTCTTCCTGGTAAACCAATTGTTGCCTAACAGGCAAGTATGGTAAAATCAGTCAAGGAAGTGGCGGGCGATGGAGATTGAAGAATCACCTGATTAATAAAGGAGGGACACAGTCCTCCGCTACTTGTTACGTTTAAATAGTGCGGAAAGCAGGGCTCACGTATGGCTATTCTTTCCGGCTAGGGTGTTGAGGGTGCAGGTCCCGTTTACCGATTGGTACAGAATTGGCTGCCATGAAAAGTAGAACTTTTGATGTGAGGTCTGGGCTCGTAGCTCAGTGGCAGAGCGGCCGGCTCATAACCGGTTGGTCGCAGGTTCGAATCCTGCCGAGCCCATTTTGCAGCAAACCAAATGGGATGACGGTTTAGCTAGCAGATTGTACTCGATAGCTTTTCCTGTCTTATGCTTTCCAGTGATTTAGTATATTCTGTGTGGGACAGGTTGAATTCAAGTCAATTCTGTCGATGCCAAATTCTGTTATCGGCCGGTGATACCTAGTAAGAAGATATATTGACAATAATGAGCGGCAGTGTATAATGTAATATACATAGCATACCGATGTATCAGGAACTAGTTACATGCCCGATAGAGCGACAAGCTATGAAGAGTTAACACCCGGTTACAAATTCCCTTCTACCACCTTTGAACTGAGTGCGTCCTTCGTTTCCAAATATCTGAAAGCTGTAGATAGTGAAGGTGATGGATTCGTCCCTCCTTTGGCTATTACAGCCTACGCCATAGCTGCTACGACAAAATCTGTTCCATTGCCACCAGACACTATTGCTATACATGCATCACAAGAATTGGAGTTTTTCAAAACGGTGCCAATTGGAGATACTATAGAGTGTCACATAGGGGTGTTACAGAAAATAAGTCGGGGCAAAATGAGTATGCTAATCCTGGAGCTAGAGGTTTTTGATAAAGGTAAAGAAAAAGTACAGTCAGGGAAAGCAACTATAGCATTGCCCGCCTAGTGATGAGATGCTAACAGAGATTCAAGAAGGCAAGGTTTTTGACCCGGTGGTAAAACATATCACACAGGAGAACATTAACCTTTATGCTGAGGCATCTGGTGATTTTAATCCCATACACATAGACGAGTCTTTTGCTGCTAAAACTCCTATAGGTGGAACCATTGCTCACGGTATGCTTAGTTTGGCTTATGTGTCAGAGATGATGACTTCGGCTTTTGGCCAAAACTGGCTGTCTGAAGGTAAACTTCGCGCCAAATTCAAAGAGCCAGCACGCCCTGGAGATACTCTGACTATCAATGGCAAAATTACTTGCCTTGAACAAAGAGATGATGTATCATACGCAAATTGCAGTTTTGAGTGCCTCAATCAAAAGGGTGAAATGATAGTTACAGGAGAGACGACAGTCAAGTTCTCAAGTGATAGTAAATAAGAATATGGCCCGAAATGGCAGAGTAAGGGTGGCTGTGGATGCCATGGGTGGTGATTACGCTCCTGAGGAAATAGTCAAAGGGGCGGTTCTTGCAGCTCAGAAGGGTGATGTAGAAATCATCCTGGTGGGCACCGCAACTATTTTGGAAAAAGAATTAGCCAAGTACAAACTCACCAACGGTTCATCCATCAATGTTGTTGAAGCCAGCGATGTTATTAAGGAAAGTGAGTCGCCGGTTGACGTAATTCGCCGCAAATCTAATTGTTCTGTTGCAGTAGCGGCAAAGATGGTAAAATCGGGCGAAGCAGATGCATTATTGAGTGCCGGATCTACTGCGGCAGCTGCAATAAGTGCCATTCAGTTTATGGGCATGGTGGATGGAGCATATCGTCCGGCGCTTGTTGGTTCTCTGGGGAGCTTTGCACCGAATACTGTGATGGTAGACCTCGGGGCTAATGTAGACTGCAAACCGCATCAGTTTCTTACTTTTGCTATCGCTGGCTCGGTTTACGCCAAGAGGTTTCTTAATATTAGTGACCCAAAAATAGCTTTGCTAAGCACGGGAAGTGAAGAAAGCAAGGGGAATGACGCAGTGCATGAAGCTTATACACTTCTCAAAGAGAGTGGGCTGAACTTCATTGGCAATATAGAAGGCAGTGATATTTTAAACGGCAAAGCCAACGTCATTGTCTGCGACGGCTTTGTAGGCAATGTTCTTTTGAAGTTTTATGAAAGCATCGGAAGTCACGCCCAGGTTTGGATAGAGCAAAAGCTAAAAAAGTACCCACCCCTGCGCGTTTTAGCAAGATTATTGTTTAAGGGATTGTTCCCGGCAACCAAAATATCCAGCGAAACTGAGAAGCGAGGTGGCGGTATTTTGTGGGGTGTTGATGGGGTTGTGAAGATAGCGCATGGAGCTAGCCGGGCTCCTAATATAGCTAATGCTATAGAAAGCGCCAAGGAAGCTGTCAAAGCCGGGGTTGTTGAAAGTCTAAAATCGGAATTAGCGAAATTTAACCAAGGAGGTAAATTATGACCGTCGAAGACCAGGTAAGGGATATCGTAGCCAAGATTACTCGCGTTGACAAGAGCATTATTACTCGACAAAGCACATTTAAAGAGATTAAGGCAGATTCCCTGGATGTGGTGCAGGCATTGGTGGCAGTGGAAGAGACCTTTGGGATTGAAATCCCTGATGAGGAAGCCCAGAAGTTTCAGAACTTTGGTGACTTTGTCTCTTATGTAGAGAGTCGGGTAGCCCAAGAGGAGAAGGTTTAGCATGTCCCTTCAAGGGAAGTTGGCTTTAGTTACGGGCAGTGGTCGAGGAATTGGAAGGGCGATTGCTCTAAAACTCGCTTCTCAAGGTATAAATATTGTTGTTAATTATTTTCGTCACCGCGAAAGCGCTGAACAAACAGCTAAAGATATAGAGTCTCTAGGAGTAAAAGCTGAGGTGGTCAGGGCTAACGTGGGAGACCCAGAAAAGATAGACGGAATGTTTGATATGATTGGCAACAAATTTGGATGCCTGGACATATTGATTAACAATGCTGCTTCAGGTGTAGGCCGTCCTGCAGTAGATATAGATGTTAAAGCTTGGGAATGGACTATGGACATCAATGCCAGGGCCCTTCTACTCTGTGCCCAGAGGGCAGCCAAACTGATGGAGGGCAGGGGTGGTAAGATAGTCAGCATCTCTAGCTTGGGTTCACGATTTGTCTTGCCCAATTATACTATCGTTGGAGTCTCTAAAGCTGCTCTGGAAGCTTTAACCCGGTATCTGGCGATAGAACTAGCTCCTCAAAGCATTTGCGTTAATACTGTAGTTGCTTCGGCTGTGGAGACGGAGGCTTTGAAGTTCTATTTCAAAGAGGGGCTAGTAAAGGATAGTAATCAACTAACTCCGGCGGGTAGAATGGTGGTCCCCGAGGATGTCGCAAACGTAGTGGCTTTTTTGTGCAGTGAAGAAGCTTTTATGATAAGAGGGCAAACCATTATTGTTGATGGAGGTACTTCGGTAGGATTATTTGCCCTTGCAGGAAAGTGAAAATAATGAACAATACTGAACTCTATGCGAAGACGATAAAAATACCGAGGGTTGTAGTTACCGGTATGGGGACTGTTAATCCTTTGGGATTAAATACAAAGGAGTTTTGGGAGGGATTAGTCGCCGGAAAATTGGGTATCGGTCTTATTACCCATTTTGATGCCAGTAAGTTTCGGGTGAAGGTGGATGCTGAGGTGCATGGCTTTGATCCTACAAAGTATATGGGCTTGAAGGTAGTTGACCGGACTTCAAGGACTATTCAATTTGCCATAGCCGCTACCAAAGAGGCAGTACAATCAGCCGGCCTGGATATGGCTAAGGAAAACTCTGAAAGAGTGGGCGTTACGATTTCTACTATGACAGAGCAGGGCTATGTTGTTTGGGGATGGGAACAATACCAGAAAACTGGACCGAGGAGAGGTGCCGACCCACTTTTCATTAACAAATCAACTGCCAGTGCGGCATCCATGCAGGTAGGGATGATGCTGGGGGCTAAAGGTCCTAACAACGCTGTAAATAGTCTTTGTGCCAGCGGCACCGATGCCATAGGCACGGCGGCCAATTTCATTCGCTTGGGGTATGCAGATGTGATGATAGCTGGAGGTTCTGATGCCAGTCTGGAACCAGTGGGCATGGCTGGCATAGATATTCTGGGAGCCCTGACCCATGAACCGGACCCAACCAAGGCTTGTCGCCCATTCGACCTCAATCGCAATGGTTTCGTCTATGGTGAGGGGGCGGGGCTGCTTGTGTTGGAAAGCTATGGACATGCCAAGAGGCGAGGCGCACTTATCCTGGCCGAAGTCGCCGGTACAGGCTGGTCCTTTGATGCTCACGATGCAACAGCTCCTGCTCCTGAATCAGAAGCTTATGCTATGCGTACCGCTCTGGAAAATGCCGGTGTAAAGATTGAGGAAGTTGACTATATCAACGCTCACGGAACCAGCACGAAACTGAATGATGTTACCGAAACAAAAGCTATTAAACTGGTGTTTGGAGAGCAGGCTTATAAAATCCCAATAAGCACTACTAAGTCCATGATTGGGCACTGCATTACCGCGGCCGGGACTATTGAGACCATCGCTGCTATATTAATAATGAATAAGGGGATTATTCATCCAACTATAAATTATCAGACTCCCGACCCCGCCTGTGATCTGGATTATGTGCCCAATACACCTCGGCAGACCCAGGTGAATGTATGCCTGAAGAATAGTTTTGGTTTGGGTGGAGAAAATTGCAGTCTGGTATTTAAACGCATCGATGGTTAGAGACCAATAATGGAATTAGAAGGCAAGGTTTCCCTAGTTACTGGCGCTTCTCGCGGTATAGGAAAAGCTATTGCCTTGAAGCTCGCTAACCTCGGTTCCAAGGTAGCAGTCAATTATGTGGCAATTGAAGCCGGCAATAAAGTTGACGCTGATGATTTGGTAGAGAGTATAACCCATAATGGCGGGGAGGCCATGGCGGTTGAGGCAGATATGCGGGATAGTGAAGCAGTGAAAGCCATGGTGGAGCAGGTGACTGATAGATGGAGCGAAGTTGATATTCTGGTGAACAATGCCGGGATAAATAGAGATACCCTCTTGTTGAGAATGTCTGATGATGCCTGGGACGATGTAGTCAACACTAATTTACGGGGAGCTTATCTGTGCACAAAGTTTGCCCTGAAGTCTATGATGAGGCAGGAGTGGGGGCGTATTATTAGCATATCTTCGGTGAGCGGAATAGTAGGGAATATAGGACAAAGCAACTATGCTGCTTCTAAAGGTGGGATCATTGCTTTCACCAAAAGCATAGCCCGAGAGGCGGGTTCCCGCAATATAACTGTCAACGCCGTGGCTCC
>Ga0164321_10000109_pt1 | contig 11836 bp, 11 predicted proteins | sample GuaBasSediGuay12_FD_121799 | JGI IMG/M metagenome (GOLD analysis project Ga0164321, IMG submission 121799) | Subseafloor sediment microbial communities from Guaymas Basin, Gulf of California, Mexico - Guay12, Core 4567-28, 21-24 cm | ecosystem: Environmental > Aquatic > Marine > Hydrothermal... | reverse complement strand
TAAAAGGGGCAGCAGGATCATCGGAAGCCACTGGATCAAAACGAGAATGGCACCAGCGGATCTTGTTGATGTGAAAAGATAGACGGCCGCACCCAAGAATATGAGGTTACACACATCGGATATGCGGCTAAAATCAGCGGATGAAACGTCCCATTTCAGCTCAATGAAGTTTGAGCACTCCAAGAGGATTGCCATAATGGCTGCAAAGATCATGTGGTCTGTCTGCCAACCCCAAAACATCAAGGCAGCACCTATAAGTAGTGACGGCGTCTTCATAAACGGGCCAAATTCTCCTGTATATTTCCTGGTTTGAGTAAATGAAAATTTCCCGGACGGTCTTTCATTGGACCTAAATCAAACGAAGGATCATCAATGTTTGCATCCTTCTCGTCTGTAACTACGAGAACAAGCAACGGTATTCCCAACGCCCTCAGACGTTCGATGAAAAGCTTTCTCTCATCATCCCATGATAGCAGGATACAGATGCAGCCGCTTAGCATGGAAGCACGTTCAAAAACCGATGGTGGTAAAACAGTGAAGGGCTTATCTGTACATGTCTTGACCGAAGCTAAAATTTCCAGCATTTTGTCCGTATGAGATAGTCCTCTTCCCGAAGTAAAACAATAGGCTTCGGCTCCCACAAACATCAGATCCAGCAAAGACTCTTGAGTTTGAATCGAATAGGTAAAAGAGGCCGCAACAGATACAGCCTCCTCAAAGATGACGCTATTTTCTGATTTTTGAAAGGTATCCAGAATTAGAGCGTGCCGGACAAAGAACTCATCTTGGTACTCTTTAACGACGGGCTTTCCGGTTTTAGCCCAACTTTTCCAATGAATTAGACGCAAGGGATCTCCGGGACGATAATCTCTTAAGGATATGAATTCTTCTGAGTCGCCAACTGAAGACGCCAAGGCAACTCCGCCGGACTGATACTTTCTCGTTCCAGGGAGATTAACGGGTGGCAAGGAATAACGTTTCGGAAGCACGAGAACCGATTGTTGGATTGGAATCGTGAGAAAGGATTTAAATAGACCCAGTGGATCAGGGCGGATAACCGTCATTCCATTCAGCCTCAACCGCCCTCTTTGTGACGGCATGATTTCAAAGGACAAATGTTGTTTGTCATTGGGAAGAAGGACCGGTAATGGATGTTCTTTTGCCTCCGCCCCTTGCTTTTTTGAGATCAACCATGTCCAACGATAATATCCAATGGTTCGATCAAACCGATTACGATGTTCTTCTCCAGGTTCTGTTGTATTTAAGAATTCATTGAATGTCGGGCGTGGAATTTCGAAATTTTCCATAAGGTATAGACGAGCTTGATGTTTTCTGGTCATATTTTGAACCTCAATTCGGTAGTCGAGTGTTTCATTTACCGTTCCGAACCGTGGAAGCATTCGAGTAACCTCAAATTTCACACGAAAAAGAAGACTCCATGCCATTGAGATAATAACGAAAGATAAAAGAAGGGTAAAGACCTGATAAGCAACCGTCTGTTTGGTATCGATCCCAACAACAGCTGAAGCAAGAAGTCCTCCCAAAACCAGTAGCCCCGCTTTGGTGAATCGTCGAGTTATCCAGCGGTTAACGAAATAGAACATTCGAAAGCTAAGATAAAAAAAACGCTTCATATGTTTTTATGTCCTCAAGCTGGAACAGGAATCGTTTTCAGAATATCTTCAATAACCCCGTTTGCTGTGCTGCCGGAAAAACGTGCCTGGGGATCCATGACCATCCGGTGCGCTACAGTTGGCATCGTTATTTCCTGAACATGCTCCGGGGTAACAAATTCCTTTCCGTCGAAAAGAGCCAATGCCTTGGCCGTCTTCATTAAAGCAAGGGAAGCCCTAGGGCTGGCCCCTAGTTCGACGCCTGAAGCTGTTCGCGTTGCCCGCACAATGTCCACGATGTATCGTTTAAGCTCATCACTGATGCGAACCTGCTTCACCTGATTCTTAAGCTTTAAAACATCTTCCGTGGAAACACACGACGTAATCGCGTCGATAGGATGACTTTTTCCTTGATCGGAAAGGACCGCCACTTCTTCATCGGGAGGAATATAGCCGAGGCTGAACTGGGTGGCAAATCGATCCATTTGGGCTTCCGGCAAGGGATAAGTACCACGGGATTCCACCGGATTTTGGGTGGCGATGACAAAAAAGAGGTCTTCAAGCTGGTGGAGTTTTCCATCTATGCTTACCTGTGCCTCGGCCATGGCTTCAAGCAGGGCCGATTGTGTTCTGGGCGACGCTCGGTTGATTTCATCCACCAATAAAATGTTGGTGAAAATCGGACCCTTATGAAGATGGAAGGCATTTTCTTTTTGATCAAATATGGAAACACCGAGAATGTCCGATGGTAAGAGGTCGGGCGTAAACTGAATACGCTTAAATCGAACATCAATAGAAAGAGCGAGGGCTTTGGCAAGCGTCGTTTTGCCCGTTCCAGGGTAATCTTCCAAAAGGACATGGCCCCCGCTTGCAAAAACTGCCAAAAGCTTTTTAATCGCGGCAGTTTGTCCCCTCATGACTTTTTCTATATTTTCTGTAATTTTCAGGTAAATCTCCTTTGGTGAGATATCGCTGATGTGTGTCATTTTGTTTCTCCATAACGGTTTTTATGTAGCTTTTTATAAAAAACCTGAAGGCTTCTTGCCCGTAGTTTTTGTGAGTTATTTCCTGCTTCAATGAAATTATCCGGTTGTTGAAATGTAACGTTATTTTAACAATTACTACAGATAGTATTGCTTAGGAGGTTTTATTTTGTCTATGTTTTTAAATTTGTCAAAAGGAAATAAAGGAACTTTAGTAATCACTAATAAGTTCCACAACTTGCTGTTTGGAAGCCAAATGCGTTGCCGATTCACCATCCAGAGAACGTCCAAGCAGAATGATATTTTTATTTTCCGTTCTGGTCCATTGGTTATTATTTAGGTCCCATCACTTTCAGCATAAAAAAATCAAACTGTTGCCTGTGCTTGTTTCCAAATTTATATTTTCAGACCGGTTCTCCCGTGGATATTTTTTAATGAGAACCGCAATTGATGCCAGCAAAACAAGAGCCATTTCACAATTGAAAAAGGTTCTCATCAATTTTCATGCTATATTCAGGTATTATCCTTTCTCCATTTTTACAGCTATTTTTTCAGCATCAGATTCAGTGACAGATACCCCATTGGCATTGGCATACTTGGTTAGATTAGCAAATGTTTTGCTGATCGTCGCCCCCTGTTTAGGAAGATTCGAAGATAAAAACGTCATCAGATCAAATGATTTTTTTAATGTGCTCGTCGCACCGAGTCCATATTTTGTAGGATTTGCCTTTACACTATCCATTGCCTTTTTCAATTTGTCCAAAAAATCGACTGATTTATCTCCAGCTTTTACATCCAATAAACCTCCGGCTCCCACATACATGATGCCTTTACCAAGCAATTTTTTGCTTTTTTCTGAAAGTTCGGTTTGCTTTTCGGGAATGTCATTCAATAAACCGTCAGCCTCATCCACAAGCATCATTGAATCTTTAATTTTTTGTGGATCTTCCGGGTTTTTTGAAAGATCCTCAGCGGCTCTGAGATATTTTTCAGCCGACACCTTGTCATCAACTGCAGCAAAAACATTGGATGAGCCTTTCAGAAATGAAGATGCGGCATTGGCTACCAATATACGAATCGCCTTGTCTTCGCTTTTGATATCCTCCAACGAAACAGGCTCGCCCTCATCCTGTGATTTATCTCCCCCCCCAATAGTAGGCAATTTCGGTTTCCACGCATTCAACGTTTTGGGAACAAGTCCAATGATCATTGCCGATGCTGCTAAACAGACAACCAGGAAAAAAAATGATCTTTTCATTTTCGTATCTCCTTTCTCAGTTTAAATGTAAGCGGATTTATTTTATTGTTTGCAAAAAAAACAGGTGAGTTACTTTACCCTTAATTGAGCAAAAGTCGATGTGTCTTCATTTTATTTATGCTCAATTGGGGTTTAAATTTTGGATAGTTTGGCAAGGGTCTGTTGAATGACTTCTCTAAAAACCTGATAATCATTGACGTTCTTTACCCCTACGATCTCCTCTTGTTTTAAAAATTCACTCGCTTCTTTCTTTTTTCCGTGAATATCTTTTTCTACCCACCCTTTATAAATCCAAACCTGGTTAATATGGCTCCCTTTAATCATTTTTTTGGCTAAACCGTTTATATTAAGAATGATTTCATTTTTGGCTCTTGGAATTTCAAACTGAAAATGATTTCCTTCAAGATCATAGGCACTTATCAGCGCTTCTTTAGCACTTGCTGCGTAGGCTGCACCTGTTTTTGGAGGTAAGACAATCACGCCCCGCCGATCCGACAGATAATCGGAAAACCATTGAGCACACAAAATGGTAAACCCAGCATCATCTTTAAACAAGTTTTCTGCCAATTTGCTTGTCATTTTAACGTCAACAACCTGGTACGTTTCCTCTTCCTCGCTTTTGCAAATGTTAATCGTAACCGAATCACCTTTTTTAACGGTTGAACTTTTACATTTGATATATGCTTCATTTTCTTTGACTTCAGTTACTATCCCTTTACTTTTATCAGAAAGTGTTACATATGTTCCTTTGCGTATTCCTGCCTTTTTTCCAGAATCGACACGGATGGATTCTCCCGACATCGCGACAATTTTGGCTTCTACCTGACGCGGATTCAGCTTTTCTATTTTCCTAAATAAAAGGTTTACAGCTCTCTTAAACGTTTTAAAAAATTGATCCTTTTTCTGGATTTCAGTTAAAGGTCCTAAAAGAATATCTTCTGCAATGACCGGAATGGCATACTCAATTTTATCTTTGTTTTCTGCAGGAGTAAAAAACATCGCAGACAGTCCGATATCGAAATAATATTTTACAATTGTTTTTACCACTCCTTTTAATTTTAGAGTATATTCATCTTTGTGTAAACTTTCTCTGGTAATCAATACAGAAAAACTCAACGGATTCTCTACTTCCACAAAATCTTTTTCCCTATGAATTCCACCGGGATCAATCAAATCAAATTTAAATTCGGCGTTTGCAATTTTCTGATTTATTATTTCCCTTAATCTTACACCATTCTCATTTTTCTCTCCTTTTTCCCACTCTGATGTAAGAAAAGGAAATTGGGTTTTGATCTGTTTGAATGCAGAACCTCCAAATGTGGTGCCTGCATAGACGATTTGTGGTTTTTCTGAAGCCTTTGCAAAAGAGCCTGTAAAGAATAAAAAAGGAACCACTAGATGCAAAGGGAGTATCTTTCTAAAAAAAATATATGCCATATAATTATTATTCTTAACATCCATAACTGTATAATTATAACAACTTAACAATTACCTTGTTGCCTTCTATAATTAAATCTTCAATCTCAAATCCGCCCCCTTCCATTGCTTCGACGGTTAAGTCTTCAAGTTCCATGATAGATCCTTTGAAAATGATATCAAAGGCCAATGTATTATTTTCCTTGTTTTCGTTTTGACCTCTTATTTCTGCGAAGGTGTCTAAAGCCTTTTTCACCGCTCTCTTTTGCTTAAAGTTTTTGTAACCGGATATAACCATATGGTAGACTCTTCCACTTCCTGCATATTGCTGCCATGTCTCCAGCGTCTGTTTGGCAAGTACCTTTGCAGCATTATCAGCACCAGAATGTATAAGGGCGGATAAACCTTGAATCTTGTCGGGGAATTTCTTTATAAGGGTTTTAGAATAAGATGCCACAATTTCAGAAGTTGATGCATCAATTATCTCGCTCGAAATGGTTCCGGACCACTTATATGTTCCTGTAGCCGGGTCCATCCCGCCGAATGTTGCTGTTATTTCGCCGAGAGCAATAAAGTTTACATTGGCCTCTCTCGCATATTTAGCCGTCGCTTTTCTACCGCCGGAAGCGACATGGGTCAGCTCACCGGTGCCTGTGCTTGCAAACGCCCTGGCCTTACCCGCAGCTTTAATATCAAACCCTTTGTTTTTAAATTGTTCTTGAAAGGCATCGATGAGCACTTGCCCCTCCAAATGTTTCTTGGGTCCTGTAGCTTCAGGCATCTCCCAGGCTGTCAGAACAAAAGCAATCACGGGACTGTCAATTTGACGCATGGTGGTCTTCAACATTGTATTAAAATCATCACCAAGCTGCTTGAGGGAAACAACGGCTTTAATCTTAATATACAACATGTCGCCATTTTCCCACTGTCTGATTTTATGGTAATCCAAAATATAGCCTTCTGATTTGGATATGATTTTGTCCTTAACGAGAGAAAAATTGGCAACCTCAGTTTCACTTTTTACAAATGTCCCAAGTCCTTTTTCGATGGCTAACTGAAAAGCATTTTTTAGGGCATACTGTTCAGCTCTAGAGATGTTGCTGTGCTCTATAGATCCTTGGCCAGTAACTGTCACAGTAATTTTTTCCTTCTTATCTGAAATGGCAAAACAGACAGATATAAGGGTGAAGAAAAGAATAAAATTGAACAGCAAAATATTCCTGGCTTTCTTCATGTTCCAGGTCCCCATCATTTTATTTCCGGCCCTATGTGATTCCCATCTTCTTTTTCAGTTCCAAAAGGCTGCCCGATGCATCCACTTTTTGACCGCTTTCAAGTGCTGCATTTATTAAATCATCAACGCTTCTATCAGCACTTGCAGTCTCACCATAAGTCTGGGAAAGGGATTCATCTTCTTCAACCTTGGCCTTCATCTTTTCCAGCATGGCGATTGTCCCGGAGGAATCGACTTGTGCCAGTTGCTTGTTGATTTTCTTTGTTGATTCAGAGGTTCTAGCACGGGCTTTTAATGTTACGAGATCATTTTGATAAGTTGTAACTGTCGATTTGACCTTGTTTATGTTCGCCTGTAGATTATTTGCCATCTGTTCATGGCTTTCGGCTTCCTGTGCCAATCTAACAGCCTCATTGGCATACTGTTCTTTTTTGGAAAGGGCTTCGGTTGCTAGCCGTTCGGCTTCTTGAGGATCCATATCACCGCTTTGCATTTTCTGTAAAAGGAGCATAGCCTTCCGTTCATAGTCTGCAGCAAGTTTCTTGTTGTTAGCAGAATCTTTTCTGGTTCGGATGGCGATCCCCTTAACCTCTGCCGAGCTGGTCATGGCTTTCTGTAAATCACTTTTTAGGTCTCTTATGCCCTGTTCTGTTATCTTTATGGGATCCTCGATTTTATCGACAACCGCATGAGCTTGCGACTGTCCAACTTTAAAAAGTCGTTTAAATACTGACATGATTAACCTCCTTCTATTAAAACTACTGCTTTGTTAACCGATTAAACCGATTGGGCTTATTAAACCAATTGCGTATTTGAAGAATTATTGAAAATCAAACTGAATATTCTAATAATTCGGATCCGTATTCTGATAGCGCAAGGCTCAATGCCTGTATAGAGGCTTCAATCTCGTTCCTGTCTAGATATTCAAGCTGAAGGGTGTCCCGGAAAAGAATAATCTTCTCATATTCATCAAGCACGAATGCGCCGTGGACAAGATTTCGATTCATCTGCAAAAGGCGCTTGAAAAAATCACCCGGATTTGATGGAGTCTTCATAATGACCTGTTCCAGCACAAGTATCGGTTCTTCACAATCTATGACCATATTTTTTATTCCTTTTTCCTCGTCTTCCACAACCACAAGCTCTTTTTCAATATCTTGCCTTATTATGGCTATTCCCATATCATGAAGATAGAATTTAACCAGTTCAAATTTTTCACGCATAAACACCTCCAATTTGGTTGATCGGATTTATTGGATACATAGTTGATATGTGTTAAATAGTTATCTGCAATCTCCTTACTTTCAACGCTCAATAGCGACATGATAACTAAGTTTGGTTGTATATTTTCTTAGCTTCTTTATCATACTTTCATTATATTTAAGTGTTCCAATATATATAAGTCACATCTCCTCGCAATTGTGATTTCTTGCTAACCACAACCTGAACCCAATTTTCATCTTATGCATATATCATCAAAACGAAAAGAGCAAACCCTCGAAAAAGGAGTTGCCCTTATTGAAAAAATGATATCACACGGAATTTAGGGAGGTGATATGTACATTTTTATCAGCAGAAATCACAAGTTAGGATTTAATCTTTAATCGCTCTATTGCGAAAGCTTTTTATCTTCCGACTTTTTATGTTTTCTGCACTCTTCTTTAAGTTCTTCATTGGAGAGTCCAACGGAAACAGTGTTAATATCCAACAAACAGTCAAGAGCTTGAATATAGATATTACCCCTGTAATCAATCTGTAATATTTTGTCATTTTTGTGGTGTTTAGCGATGGCTACGAAGCCATCTTTTTGTCCATTTTTTATCGAAACATCGACTTCGGCAGGATATAATCCTACCTTGGTTAGGACTTCATCCGATGTTGGAAGTGAGCAGTTACCGCTTGGATTCGCTTCCCAGTACTTTTCGCAGGCACGAAATACCTGGACTAGATTCTGTTGAGCCAATGATATATACCCGCGATCACGAAATACCTTAGAGCTTGAGTAGTAAACATAAATGATAAAACAAATGCATATTATAGTGATAACGAGACAGCCTACATTCGCCTTGCGTGAAAATGTTCCGGGTTTTCCAAACAACCCTCCTTTCTCTTTCTTATTATATGGAAAAAAAACTTCTTTTATTGAAAAAAAGCCAAGAATCAATGGCAAGAGACCTGAAATAACTCCTTCTGAACCTACATGATAAAAAATGGCACAGCCGATTCCGGTGAAAAATAGTCCAGAAAATAAAAAAATAATTCGCCTTACATTTGAAAATGCAGTTGATTTTTTTACTGTGTTGTATTCCGTGGTATTCTCGTTATCGATATCTTTATGGTGCTTTTTCATTGATGACAAATTTCCTTTGTTTGGGTATGTTTCATATGGACATCAAGGGTATAATAGGCAGATCCTATTCTACACATTTCACCAGACCCCTTCTTCGCAATTCAGTACCATGACAAAGATTTCGGAGGTACCCCAAGAATTGAAATAAGATTAAACTTCCGTGAAATCCGCCGGTGGGCTCTGCATAAAAGGTCTGAATCTCGCCTTTTCATTGGCCTTATTATATGCATCTTCGGCACTAATCCACCCTTTATTGAGCAGATCCATAATTGCATCATCCAGAAGCTGCATACCGAATTTCTTCCCGACCTGAATGATTCCTGGGATCATATGGGTTTTTCCTTCTCTAACGAGATTCCGGACGGCAGGATTTGCAATCAATATCTCAAGGGCTGGACATCGGTCCTTTTTATCGATTCTCTTAAATAACACTTGGGCCACCACAGCCCGCAATCCATCGGACAAGGTAGACCGTATCTGGTTCTGCTCGCCTTCTGGAAAAACTTCAATAATCCGGTCAACGGTTTTCGCTGCACTCGTCGTGTGCAGGGTAGAAAAAACAAGATGGCCTGTAGAAGCCGCTTCTATGGCAAGTGATATGGTTTCCTGATCCTTCATTTCCCCTACCATTATGATATCTGGATCCTCTCTCAAGGCATCCTTTAAAGCTGCACTGAATGACTCGGTATGAACACCCACCTCACGGTGGTTCACAATACATTCTTGGCTCGTGTGGACAAATTCGATGGGATCTTCAATGGTGATAATATGATCATTTCGGGTACGATTGGCTACATCAATAATTGCGGCCAGAGTCGTCGATTTCCCACTTCCTGTAGGACCTGTTAGCAGTACCAAACCTCTGGGTAGAGAAGCCAGTTTTGTAATTACAGGTGGGAGGCCCAACTTTTCGGCGGACATTATTTCCTCAGGAATGGACCTGAAAACGGCTGCTGCACCGTGTTTCTGCTTAAAAAAATTGGCGCGATACCTGGCCATTCCGAGTATGTCATAGCCAAAATCTACACTTCCGGTTTCTTCAAACTGTTTGATTTTATCTTCGGACGTAATTTCATAAAGCATGCTCCTGAGTTCATCGTCTTCAAGAACATTATATTTGATTCTCTGCATATCGCCCCTTATCCTGAGCGCAGGCGGTTGACCAGCCACAAGATGAAGATCTGAAGCACCTTCTTCATTCATCAATTTGAAAAACGCATCTATTTTTGCCATTTTTTAATCTCCTTGATAGTAAATGTTTTTCACATTTGGGGTTTTTTGACATAATTCTTTAGGAGTCTTTGATTTCAGATAGTCGGCAATAGTGTCTAATGAAAGAGAAAAATCGGCCATTAAGGAAAGATACGCCAACACAAAATTATAATACGGTCTTAGTTTCAGCGCTTTTTCATCAAAATTTCCAGTGTTAGGATGCCTGAATATAATACATGACAGAATCGCAAAGAAAATAGAAATCCCAAGTAGAAGCCATGCAAGATGCCTTGACCAAAAAACCACAAATTCTCTTAAAGCAGGTATTAAACAAAGGCACCAGGCAATGATAAGAGCAATAATGCCTATGTATATGGAATAAACAAAGATTGTTATTATTGGAGATTCATCCATTCTGCCCATCCTATTACTAAAAAGATTATTACAACAACATTGACGCCTTGGATTTGGGGTATCCTATATTTCCGTTCAATTATGGTAGAGGTTTATAGCCGAAATCCGATTTGGGATGTCTTTCAGTATATGATATTTTAAGTAATGTCAATGTCTTGTGATACGATTAAGAAATCAAAGGAGGGAAGTAACCCTAAAATGAAACGGAAATATGTCCTAAGACACAAGATGTTGTGGTGGCGGGTCTATCTGAAGAACTTAAGACTTAGGGCCTAAGTCTTAAATCCTTGAAATTTCAAGGTTTAGAATCGAAATCATATTTGCGGGCACATTTACCAGAGAGCCATTGTTAACCATATCGGATGATTGTGATATATTCGATTTAAGACGATCAGATAAAATGTAACATCCATTACATATTAAAGAAATGTGAGGTTGTCAGAAATGGTCGTACCTACAGCTTGATAATTGTATTGTTAAGTCTTGGTCGGTACAATTCTACCCTAAATGAGCGTAAACAAAATGAAGAAACTCTGGATAATATAATCATTACAACCTGTTTTCAGTTTTTCCGTAAATTCTATAAATCATCTATAATAGTAATATGTTTTTTATTTCATAACTTCATTTTGGTTACCCTTCGGGAAAGCCGATGATGCGCCATCGCCGGTGTTGTCAAGGGTTCGCAGTAAATGACTACGGCTTCACCCTTGACGCCTTGGCGCTGGCATATCCTCAGCTTTCGCTCAATTAGGGTTCTAGTCCTTAACGCGTTCCACGTACTCACCTGTACGGGTATCAATTCGGATAAGCTCGCCCTCTTCAATGAAGGGAGGAACTTGAACGGCATATCCTGTTTCCAGTTCTGCCGGTTTCGTACTGCCGGCAGCGGTATCACCCTTTGCCCATGGATCGGTCTTTACGACCCGCAAATCCACAAAATTAGGCAACGTCATGCCGATGGGCCTCTCTTGGTATAAAAGAACATTGCAGCGTGTGTTCTCTTTTAGAAAGTTTATGGCATCACCTATTTGCTCTAAGATGAGAAATTCCTGATCATATGTGGAGGTATTCATAAAGCAGTATCGATCACCGTCCCTATACAGATACTCCATTTCAAGCTCTTCAAGATTGGCTTCATTAAACTTATCACTGGATCTGAATGTACGATCAAATTGAGCACCGGTCAGCATGTTTTTTAATGTGCATTTGTATAGTGCCCGGCCTTTACCGGGTTTAACAAAATCAAACTGCACGACGATATAGGGCTCTCCGTCAATTTCTATTTTAAGACCTTTCCTTAAATCGCTGCTTTCATACATATATCTTAAGCTCCTTTTTACCTAACCAGCAAAC
>Ga0164321_10000108_pt1 | contig 11902 bp, 20 predicted proteins | sample GuaBasSediGuay12_FD_121799 | JGI IMG/M metagenome (GOLD analysis project Ga0164321, IMG submission 121799) | Subseafloor sediment microbial communities from Guaymas Basin, Gulf of California, Mexico - Guay12, Core 4567-28, 21-24 cm | ecosystem: Environmental > Aquatic > Marine > Hydrothermal... | reverse complement strand
TCAGCGTTCCTACCCCTTTTCCCAATGATTAGACCAAAGTCTTCCTTGGCAACACGCAACTTGATTATAGAAGTTCTGTCTCCTTCTATTTCAGTAACCATGACTTCTTCGGAGTTGTCCACAATCGCTTTAGCCAGATATTTCACCAATTCTTTCATCTCACCCCCCTAAACAGTTCTTGTTTAATTTGTAATGGCAGAATTCCAACAGGACGCATAGTTAAACAAGCAAATCGACAGCCTTACCCCGGTTAGAATTGCCTTCCCCCTTCCCCTTTTTCTTGCTTTGAGGCTTTTTGGGGGTTTCTTCCCTTCTTCTCTTTTTTCTAGGCGGTTCAATTTGGACTCTTAGAGGAGAAAAAGGGGGAATGATTTTGTTGGCGGAATCAGGAGCGTCAGGCATAGTGGTATCTCCTTGTTTGCGTTTTTTAAAGTGTTGTTTTATGAAGGCTCTTCTTTAAAAAAACAAATAAGATTCCACAATATGGTTACATGCTACAATTTTTAATCTTCCATGTCAACCAGAAAAGAATAAAACGGTAAGGGAGAGGTGGTGAGGTGTGAGTGGCTTTAGGAATAAAAGACTTTTATTTTTTGTCAGGTTTTTCCTGAGAGGCTTTGCTTGCAGACTTTCCTTTATTAGCTTCTTTGGTTCCTCGAGCTGTTGGCTTTGCTTCTTTTTGAGGAATTAATTCTATAATTGATAAAGGAGCGTTGTCCCCCCTTCTCCTTCCAGACTTGACGATTCTAGTATACCCACCTCCTCTTTCTCTGAAACGGGGAGCTATGTCGTTGAACAATTTCTGAACAATTTTTTTGTCATTAATAACTCCTAATGCTTGGCGTCTGGCGTGCAGGTCTCCTCTTTTACCCCAGGTGATCATTTTATCGGCAACTTTTCTCAATTCTTTTGCCTTTGCATCAGTGGTTTCGATTTTTTCAAATTCAAGCAGGGAAGTAACCAAATTTCTCAAAAGAGCCTTTCGGTGGCTTGATGTCCTGTTAAGCTTTCTTCCTTCTTTCAAATGCCTCATTATTTTATGCGTCCTTTTTTATTGTTTGCTTTGAAACCCCCGTGCTTTGCACGGGGTCGCAAAAGGAAACTGCAGCACTTCCGTGCTTCCTTTGTTTCACCCGTCCGGGTGAGACAAAGCCACCCATTTTACGGGTGGTAATTTACTTCTTTTTTTCTTTCTTCTTTTCTTCTTCCTTTTCCACGGCTGGAGGAAAACTTTCTAGTTTCATTCCTAAGCTGAGTCCCATTTCGTTTAAGATTTCCTTTATTTCATTGAGTGACTTCCTGCCAAAGTTTTTAGTCTTAAGCATTTCAGCTTCTGTCTTTTGTACTAACTCCCATATATATTTGATGTTGGCGTTTTTCAGGCAGTTAGAGGAACGAACGGAGAGTTCTAGCTCTTCGATGCTTCGGTAGAGGTTTTCATTAAATTTGGGTTTGTCCTCAACGGGTTCGGGCCCCATGGAAATAGGTTCTTCTTCAAAATTAATAAAACCAGTTAATTGGTCCTGAAAAATACGGGCCGCATAAGCTATCGCATCATCTGGTCGCACACTTCCATCTGTCCAAACCTCTAAGATCAGCCTGTCATAATCTGTTATTTGACCTACTCGGGCATGTGTTATATTATAATTGACCTTTCTTATGGGGGAAAAGATCGCATCGATAGGAATGGTTCCTACTGGTTGACCATCTTCTTTATTGTTTTCGGCAGGGACGTATCCTTTGCCCCGCCTGACCACCAGTTCCATGTCTAGCTCGGTGTCTTTTGAAAGTGTGGCAATGTGTAGGTCAGGGTTTAAAATTTCGATGTTATTGGTAGTAATAATGTCCTTAGCCTGTATCTCACCTTCTTTCTGCCCTTTTATTTTGATTACCTCAGGACCTTCTGAGAATAGTTTCAGCCGAATCTCTTTTAAGTTTAGAATGATATCTGTTACATCCTCTTTGACCCCAGGGATGGTTGAAAATTCGTGAAGGATACCCTTAATCCTTACAGACGTGATGGCAGAACCCTGAATTGAAGAAAGTAGAATCCTGCGCAACGAATTTCCTATGGTGATGCCAAATCCTCGTTCTAGAGGTTCCGCAGTAAATTTGCCATAGAGATCTGTTAATGATTCTTCCTCAGGCTCTAATCTCTTGGGTTTTATTAAATTCTGCCAGTTCCTGTGCATTTTTAGACCTCTTCATGAAACAGGTTTAATAGGTTAAATTTGTCTGCTTAAAAGTTCTACGATTAACTGCTCCTGTATAGGAATGGTGATATCTTCTCTTGAGGGGAGGTCTGAAAGCTTTCCCTTGAAATGCTGCTTGTCCAATTCCAGCCAGCGTGGTACCCCTCTCCTTTCAACAGATTCAAGGGATTCAATGATTCGGGCAACCTTTCTGCGTTTCTCCTTTTGTTCAATGGTTTCACCATATTTAAGCAGGTAGGAGGGTATATCTACCAGTTTGCTGTTTACGAGGAAGTGTCGGTGGCTTATCAATTGTCTTGCTTCGTTTCGAGTGTTAGCAAAGCCCAATCGAAAAACCACATTATCAAATCTCCTTTCAAGAAGAACCAGGAAGTTCTCCCCCGTTGCACCTCTCTGACGAGAGGCCTTCCTAAAATACCCCCGGCACTGTTTCTCCAGAATGCCGTAGATTCTTTTGACTTTTTGTTTTTCCCTTAACTGATTACCAAAGTCGGAAAACTTGCGACGCAGACGGCCGTGCTGCCCTGGAGCATAGTTTCTCCTTTCAACTGCACACCTATCTGTATAACAGCGCTCTCCCTTGAGGAAAAGCTTTAAGCCTTCTCTGCGACACCGCCTACATGATGGACCTAAGTATCTTGCCAATTCATCCTCCTCGTTTACACCCTTCTCCTTTTGGGTTGTCTGCACCCATTGTGGGGAATTGGTGTAACATCGCGAATCAACTTTATGTTCAGTCCCATCGACTGAAGAGAACGTAGTGCTGCCTCTCTTCCCGCTCCTGGGCCCTTAACGTAAACCTCGAGATTCTTTAGACCATGTACCATGGCCTTTTTTGCTGCATCTTCCGCTGCTTGTTGAGCAGCATAGGGCGTGCTTTTTCTGGAGCCTTTAAACCCTTTGGCTCCTGCACTGGACCAAGCAATAACATTACCACCCATATCAGTTATGGTAACAATGGTATTGTTAAACGTGGATTGAATGTGAGCAATGCCATCCTGTATGTTTTTTTTCTCTCTCTTTTTTTTGAAAACCTTTTTCTTTCCTTCAGCCATCTAGTCTCCTATCAATGTTTTAAGAAGCCTTGCTTTTTCTTCCCACCATTCTGCGCCGGGGTCCTTTTCTGGTCCTTGCATTGGTGGAAGTCCTCTGCCCCCTGAGTGGCAGAGATTTCCTGTGGCGCAACCCCCTGTATGTGCCCAGATCCATCAATCGCTTGATGTTCATGGATAGCTCTCTTCTTAAATCACCCTCAACTTTACAGGTATTGTCAATTACTTCTCTTATTCGTGCCACCTCTTGATCGTCTAGCTGACCCGATTTCCTTTTGGGATCAATTTCAAGTTGTTTTAAAATGTTCTTTGAACTTGACCTTCCAATACCATGGATATAAGTTAACGCAATCTCAATGTTTTTGTTTTTAGGAAGATCAACCCCCGCAATACGTGCCACTTTTTAGTCTCCTCTTTTCTGCTTAACCCTGTCTTTGTTTGTGTTTTGGCCTTTCACAAATGACCCTGACCACCCCTTTGCGTTTGATAATTTTGCATTTGCTGCATATCTTTTTTACTGAAGATCTGACTTTCAAAGCTGTTCTCCTGTTTCAACCCGTTACTTTTTGCGGTGTATGATTCTTCCCCGGTTTAGATCGTAAGGAGAAAATTGAACAGTAACACTGTCGCCGGGGAGTATTTTGATGAAATGCATTCTCATCTTGCCAGATATATGAGCAAGAACCTTGTGTCCATTGTCGAGTTCCACTTTGAACATTGCATTGGGCAATGATTCTAAAACGCTGCCTTCAACCTCAAAGGATTCTTCTTTAGCCATTTTTTATTCGGAGTACAGTTTTTAAAATAATGTATGACAAATAGTGTTTAAGTATTGATAATATTTAGAAGCCTTTTTTTTATTTCCTCTATGCTTCCAATCCCATCGATGGAATGCAAGACATCCTTTCTTTGATAAAAACTGATAAGTGGTGAGGTTTGATCCTGATATACTTTCAACCGGTTTCTGATGGTCTCTTCCTTGTCATCATCCCTCTGGTAGAGTTCCCCTTGACAGGAGTCGCACAGGCCATCCTGTCTTGGCGGGTTGAATTCTATGTGATAACTTTCCCCACACTTCCTGCAGACCCTCCTTCCGGTGAGTCTTCTTATAAGTTCTTCATCATCAACTTCTATGCTGAATACGTACTCAAGTTTAGACCCCATTTCAGATAGCGTAGTGTCCAAAGCCTCTGCCTGAGCAACTGTTCGAGGAAATCCATCTAAAATAAAGCCCCGGTTGCAGTCTGTCTGCTTGAGACGTTCTTCTATAATCTTTATTACCAGGTGGTCTGGGACCAGTGACCCTTGATCCATATGCGTTTTTGCTTCAATACCCAGAGGAGATTCCTTTTTGATGGCTTCCCTCAAAAAATCACCAGTTGATATTTGTGGAATGTGGTAGGTGTCAATCAGAATCTTTGCCTGTGTTCCCTTCCCACAACCAGGAGGACCAAGGAGTATCAAATTCATGAGTGTATAACCACCTCTTTCTTGTGAAAGAACTTAGCTTGAGTAAGGAACGACTTCTAGCGACGCCCCTTTAATTGTCCTTTTTTTAAAAACCCATCATAGTGACGGGACAGCATATGAGATTCTATTTGAGAAACCGTATCCATAGCAACTCCGACTACGATAAGCAATGCTGTACCCCCGAAATAGAAAGGTATATTAAGCTTGTAAATGAGTATGGAGGGTAAGACGCACACAGCAGCTACGTAAAGGGCTCCACCCAGGGTAATACGGGTTAGCACCCTGTCTATGTAATCAGAGGTTTTTTTGCCTGGCCTAATTCCAGGAATATAACCACCGGATTTCTTCATGTTGTCGGCTACATCAACAGGATTAAAGATTACAGCAGTGTAAAAATAGCAAAAGAAGACAATGAAAGTTACATAAAGAAGATTATATAAAATAGTAGCTGGCCCCAAGCTGCCCAGTATAGCATTAATCCAGGGATATGCTTCTAAGGTATCCTTGGGCACGAAATTTGTAATAGTTAAAGGAAACATCAGGATAGAGGAGGCAAAAATGGGAGGTATTACCCCAGCCATATTAATTTTAAGAGGCAAATGTGTACTCTGCCCACCATACATCTTCCTGCCCACAACCCTCTTTGCATATTGTACCGGGATACGACGCTGCCCTTGCTCGGCAAAAACGATGATGCCTACTACTGCAATCATCAAGGCAAAGATGAGAAGAATAAAAAGCGGGCTCATTTCACCCGTTCTATAAAGCCTCAGAGTATTGCCAAAAGCCGAAGGGATACCAGCCACAATGCCGGCAAAGATGATAAGGGAAATCCCGTTTCCTATTCCTCGTTCGGTTATCTGCTCTCCCAGCCACATAATAAATGCAGTTCCCGCAGTGAGTGTGATGATGGTCATTAATCTAAAGGACCAGCCGGGATCGAAGACCACACTTTCTCCGCCAGGGCCAACCATCTTCTCGAGGGTGATGCTTATTCCAAGACCCTGAATGACGCTTAACACAACGGTTGCATAGCGAGTGTACTGCGTAATCTTTTTACGTCCAGCTTCTCCCTCTTTGGAGAGTTTCTCCAGGTAAGGGATTACAACAGTTAAGAGTTGAAAGATGATGGACGCACTAATGTAAGGCATAATGCCTAAGGCAAATACCGATAATTGTTGAAGAGCACCCCCGGAAAACATGTCAAAAAGTCCAAAGAGAGTATCTTTGGCTTGTTCAAAAAAGGAAACAAGGGCTTGGGTGTCTATTCCTGGAGTGGGAACATGTACACCAATCCGATACACTGCCAGCAGCAAAAAGGTAATGATGATACGTTTTCTCAACTCCGGAATTTTAGGGATATTTTGGAAACCACCAATCATATCTTAAACAGTCTCTACCTTTCCTCCTGCAGCCTCGATCTTTTCTTTAGCAGTTTTACTGTAAGAATGTACTTTCAAGGTTAGGGGATAGTTGATTTTGCCCTCTCCCAGCAACTTAATGCCTGCGTGGGGCCCTTTAGCCAGACCAGAGGTGATTAAAGTTTCTACGTTGACGAGGCTATCCTTTTCAAACCGTGCCAAATCTCTAATGTTTATAATGGCAAACCGCTTTTTGAAAAGATTATGAAAGCCCCTTTTGGGCAGCCTTCTCTTGAGAGGCATCTGTCCGCCTTCAAAACCCGGAAGAACACCTCCCCCAGACCTGGCATTCGCCCCCTTGTGACCACGGCAGGAAGTCTTGCCGTGTCCAGAACCAGGCCCTCTGCCTACACGTTTCCTCTTTTTTATAGCACCCTTGGGTGGTTTTAATTGATTTATTTCCATTGCCTTCACATTATTAGTTAAATAAACATTGCCCTTGTGGTGATACGTTTTCCCTATTCGGAAACCTTAAGAAGATGAGATACTTTATTTATCATTCCTCTCACCTGCGGAGTGCCTTTTATAACCACGGTTTTGTGAAGCTTGTTTAGCCCTAAACTCTTAAGTGTCAGTCTGTGCTTTTTGGGTCGACCAATTCCACTTTTTATAAGGGTGATTTTAAGTTCCTTGTTCACAGTCGTATTTACTCCCCAAGCAAGAGAACATTATGTTTTTCATTCCGCCACACCAAGTCTTTTCCGAATCTCTTCCGGCTTTTTAAGTTGTTTTAAAGCACTGAGAGTTGCTTTGACAATATTGTGGGGATTGTGTGATCCCAAGCATTTAGTTAGAATGTTTCTTATGCCCGCGGATTCAATAACTATTTTTATTGCCCCACCGGCAATGACCCCCGTTCCTTCTGATGCCGGCTTTAGAAACACCTTGCTAGCTCCATAGCGGCCTATTATTTCGTAGGGAATGGTTCCGTTTATTACAGCAACTTGAACAAGGTTTTTTTTTGCTTGTTCTACCCCCTTTCGTATTGCTTCGGGAACTTCTTTGGCCTTTCCCAAGCCGTATCCTACACAACCGTTGCCATCACCAACCACAACAACAGCGCTAAAACTGAAACGACGACCGCCTTTCACAACTTTTGCTACTCTGTTGATGTGGACAACCCTGTCTTCCAAAGTTTGTTCACTTACATTTGCTGTGGTCAACCACTCACCTCCTAAAAATGTGACAGTGTTTAACTGAAACTGTAAAGAACCCCATTAAAATTTTAGGCCACCCTCTCTGGCTGATTGGGCTAAGGCCTTAACTCTGCCATGAAACAAAAAACCGTTGCGGTCAAATACCACCTTGGTTATATTCTTCCCCAGACACTTCTGGGCCAAGAGTTCTCCAACTTTTTTTGCCGCTGCTATATTACCGGTTTGTTTTAATGTGCCTTTAAACTCTTTGCTCGTGGTGGAAGCAAATACCTGGGTGTGACCAGTGGTATCATCTATAATTTGAGCATAAATATGCTTGTTGCTCCGATATACATTGAGCCTGAGATGTAGAGAGTTGCCTTTCACCTTTTTGCACACTCTCCGTTTGCGCCTGAGCCATGCACCCTTTTTTGTTAATTGTGGAGACATTTTGTTTTCCTGAGCTATCGGCCTAAAAGGACAATTTACTTAAGTCCCTTTTTGCCTATCTTTCTCTTAACCGTTTCGTTTATGTATTTGATGCCTTTGCCTTTGTAAGGCTCTGGCTTTTTGAAGCTTCTAATGATTGCTGCGGTTTCTCCCACCAGCTGTTTGTCTATTCCCTCAATGGTTATTTTTGTCTGTTTTTCAAGCTTGGCTGTGATTCCTTTCGGGAGCTCAAAACGAACAGGATGAGAATATCCCAAGGAAAGGTGAAGTGATGTACCCTTGAGTTCAGCCCTGTACCCTATGCCAACAAGCTCCAAACTCTTTTCAAAGCCTTTACTGACACCCGTGACCATATTAAAGATAAGGCTTCTGGTTAAACCGTGTAAGGCACTGGACTTTTTTTGGCTGGATTTGTTTGAGATAGCCACGACACCTTTCTCTACTGACACACCAATCCCCAGTGGCACCCTTTGGGCTAGATGCCCCTTTGGACCATCTACTTTAACTAAAGAATTGTCTATAGCTACTTTTACTCCATCGGGAATTGTAATGGGCATTTTCCCAATCCGTGACATGCCTTTGCTCCTTTAAGAGAACTCTTCTCAGGTAGATTCTTAATTATCAGGGTGACAGATAACAGCCATTACCATACAAAGCAGAGAACCTCTCCTCCAATATTGAGATCCCGAGCTTCTCGGTCAGTTTTAACCCCTTTAGAGGTTGATAAAATGACTAAACCCAAACCACTCCTTACAGAGGGGATATTGCCTTTGCGAGCATAAATCCTTAAGCTCGGCTTGCTTACCCTTTTAATGTTTGTAATGATAGACTGGTCTTGTTCGTCATAACGGAGAAATACCCGCAGAACTTTCTTGTTGTTATTGCTGCTTAGTATCTTGAAGTCTTTTATATAACCTTCTCTCTTTAATAAATTTGCTACACTTACTTTCAAGCGAGAAGAAGGAATGTCAGCCTTCTCAAATTTCGCTTTGAGAGCATTTCTAATTCTTGTCAACATATCAGCAAGGGGATCCGTAAGCATGAGTAAACTCCAAAAAATCTTTAGTTACCAACTGGATTTGATGACGCCAGGAATCTCACCTTGCAGGGCAAGTTTCCTAAAGCAGATTCGACACATGTCGAATTTTCTGTAGTATCCCCTTGGTCTTCCACAGAGGGGGCATCGATTGTACTCTCTTACAGAAAATTTCTTTGGTCGTTTTGCCTTTGCTATTAATGATTTTTTTGCCACTTATAACCTCGGTCTTTAATTAACTAATCAACCAACCATTAAGGATTTGATGTATCCCTCAGTCTCTGAAGGGCATCCCAAGAAGTCTCAATAGAGCCTTTCCTTCTTCATCCGTTTTTGCGGTGGTTACGATGTTTATGTTTAAACCTTTTATTTTGTCAATCTTATCATAATCAATTTCTGGAAAAATAATTTGTTCTTTGATACCAAGAGAATAATTTCCTCTTCCATCAAAAGACTTGCCGGAAACACCCCTAAAGTCTCTAACCCTGGGCAGTGAAACGTTGACCAGTCGATCAAAAAACTCATACATTCTGTTTGCCCTTAGAGTGACCATGGCGCCGATGGGCATTCCCTTTCTGAGCTTGAAATTTGCAATAGACTTTCTAGCCTTGGTAGATACCGGTTTCTGGCCGGTGATTACCATGAGCTCATCGGTGGCAGAATCCAGAACCTTGATGTTTTGGATAGCTTCTCCAAGCCCCATATTAACGAGTATTTTTTGTAATCGAGGAACCTGCATCCCGCTCTTATAATTGAACTCTTTTTTGAGCTTGGGCATAAGTTCTTTATGGTACAGTTCTTTTAGTCGTGCCATGAAAAGTTCCCTAGAGAGACAAATAATTGTTAAAGGTCAATGAATTCACCACACTTTTTGCAATAACGCACTTTTTTGCCATCCTCTAATGTTTTCCGCCCTATTCTTACAGGGGAATTGCATTTGCTGCAGAGTATCATTACGTTTGATATATGAATAGGGCCTTCTTTTTCGATGATCCCTCCCTGCCTGTTCTTAGCGCTGGGTCGGGAGTGCCTTTTAACAAGATTGACCTTTTCAATCAATACACATTCTTTTTTTGAAATCATGCTTAGTATCTTACCTGATTTCCCCTTCTCTTTTCCTGCGATGACAATTGCCTGATCATCCTTTTTAAAGTGAAGCTTTGCTAGCATGAGTCGATCTCCTGAAGAAGGAAAAGCATTATCAGAAAACTTATAAAAGTCTAGAGCACTTCTGGAGCAAGAGAAATAATTTTCATAAATTTTTTTGCTCTCAGCTCCCTTGCGACCGGTCCAAAAATACGCGTACCAACAGGTTCGTTCTGAGGGTTGATTAAAACCGCAGAGTTGTCTCCAAAGCGGATATATGTCCCATCAGGTCTTCTGATCTCCTTGGTTGTACGCACAACTACTGCTTTCATCACAGACCCCTTCTTTACTTTGGAATTGGGAATAGCCTCTCTTATGGATACCACAATGATGTCCCCGACCGTGGCATATCTTCTCCTTGTCCCACCAAGGGCCTTGATGCAAAAAAGCTTCCTAGCACCAGAATTATCAGCTGCTTCTAGAATAGTCTGTTCTTGAATCATAATAATAAATAGTAAGTGAACGTTGTTAACCAAACACTGGATAATTACACTCTTTCTTCTATAACCTCTCTAATTCTCCACCTCTTATGCTTGCTTAAAGGACGGCTCTCCACAATCAGAACCTTATCTCCAACTTTACACTGATTGTTTTTGTCGTGGACCTTATATTTGGTCCTTTTCTTCACCTGTTTTTTATAAAGGACATGCTTTGTCAGGCGGCTGCTTGCTACTACTACCGTTTTGTCCATCTTGTCATTTACGACTACACCGACTATTGTTTTTTTTCTTCTTGAAATCATTGCTTAAATCCTAATTGTAAGCAGAAAACTTAACGAAGCCACTACTTTTGTTTTTCTCTGATGATGGTCTTTACTCTGGCCAAGTCTTTTTTTAGCTGGGGAACCAGCATCTTATTCTCAAGCTGGGAAGTAGCCAATTGGAATCTGAGATTGAACAACTCCTCTGACATATCCAGTTCTTGTTGTTTGAGTTCCCCGATATTTAATTCTCTAATTTCGCTAGCCTTCATACATCTGACTCCTGGAGAGAAATTTTGTGGCAATGGGGAGCTTATGTGAAGCTAGCCTACATGCTTCTTTAGCTACCACTTCGGGAACCCCATCCAACTCATAGAGAACCCTCCCAGGCTTTATTACAGCAACCCACTCTGCCGGATCTCCCTTGCCTTTGCCCATTCTCACTTCAGCAGGTTTGTTGGTTATGGGTTTGTCAGGGAATATTCTGATCCAGACCTTGCCGGCCCTCTTAATGTGGCGGGTCATCACGATTCTTGCTGCTTCAATTTGTTTGGCAGTAACCCACCCGCATACTTCAGCCTGGAGGCCATAGTCACCAAAGGATAGGTGGCATCCTTTAGTGGCAGACCCTTTCATCCTTCCTCTCTGTTGTTTTCTATGCTTTACCTTTTTAGGGGCTAACATTAATCGAAACCTCTTTTCGGTTTTATCGTTTGGTTAAGGAGCTTGGTTCTTTATTAATCCAGACTTTGATACCAATGAGTCCATAAGTTGTTAAAGCTTCAGCAAAACCATAATCGATATGAGCACGGAGAGTATGAAGCGGAACACCCCCCTCTCGATACCATTCTCTTCTTGCTATTTCTGCACCGCCGAGCCTTCCGGCACAGGAAATCTTTATGCCGAGCGCACCCATCTTCAGGGCTGTTGAAACGCTTCTCTTAATAGCCCGCCTGAAGGCAACCCTTCTCACTAATTGCAATGCGACATTTTCAGCAACCAGCTGTGCATCAATCTCTGGTCTTTTCACTTCATGAATATTGATGGAAGTTTCTTTGTCCGTTATACTTTGCAATTCTTTTTTCAACAGATCTATCTCCGAACCTTTCCTTCCGATGACGATCCCGGGACGAGAGGTGAAAATATTTATTCTCATTTTTTTTGTTGCCCGTTCTATTTCTATCTTGGAAATTCCTGCCTGATAAAGTTTTTTCTTCAGAAATTTCCTTATGGCTAAGTCTTCTTGTAACAACTTCCCAAAGTTATTTTCAGCATACC
>Ga0164321_10000107_pt1 | contig 11924 bp, 10 predicted proteins | sample GuaBasSediGuay12_FD_121799 | JGI IMG/M metagenome (GOLD analysis project Ga0164321, IMG submission 121799) | Subseafloor sediment microbial communities from Guaymas Basin, Gulf of California, Mexico - Guay12, Core 4567-28, 21-24 cm | ecosystem: Environmental > Aquatic > Marine > Hydrothermal... | reverse complement strand
GGCTCACGTGCAATAAAAACCGGTATACAATTGATGAAGCCACAGCCAGCAGTTAGTACTTGTTCTACATACCACTTAGTTGCCTCCTCGCTTCCTACAGGCAGATAATTAATTACCACGTCAGTTTCGGTTTTCTTGAGTATATCTACAATATTGGCAGTGGGGCCCGGTGCCTTGGTGATAATTTGAGAGAGATACTTACCTAATCCATCGTGGGTCATACCCCGCTCGACTCGAATCCCTGTCTTGGGTACATCACAAAATTTAATTGTGTTGTTTGGTTTGATGAAAATGGCCTGAGCTAAATCCTTGCCTACTTTGCTTTTGTCAATATCAAATGCGGCCACGAAGTTGATATCCGATATATGATACCCCCCCAGGTTGACATGCATTAGACCAGTGACAAATTCATCTTCCTTAGCATCCTTGTAGTAGTGAACGCCTTGGACTAAGGAAGAGGCACAATTACCAACACCTATGATGGCTACATTTATTGCTCCCATTCTCACCTCCATTTTATAAATGTAGAGAACTTACTATGGAAATTAGGCTTCACCCATTCTAAATACCTTTGCTCCGCACATAGGACAGATTCCATGAATCGCTAGTTTCTTGTTAGTATGGATTACGCTCTGGAAGGTTCTCAATCTCCCTTTTATACATATTTATAGATACTAATGTCAATACCTTCGAGACGGTCTCAGTGAAAGTTGAAAAAGCTACTCAGTAGTGGTTAGGTCCCCCATTAATTTGAGCAACCTTGCTCCTCGCTCAATGGAATCATCGTAATGAAAACTGAGTTGCGGTGTATATCTCAATTTTAAGTGCGAGGCGAGTTCCCTGCGTAAGAATCCTGAAGCGTCATTGAACCCCGCCAGCATTTCTTCTTTATTGTCCCTTTCATCGCCCAACGTGCTAACAAATATCTTGGCATACTTCATATCCGGTGATAGTGCGACTTCTGTTACTGAGATAAGCTTGGTCAGTCTGGGGTCATTAACTTCACGCTCAAGCAGTCCGCTGATTTCCCGCTGTATTAATTTACTGGTTCTCTCACTTCGCCTGCTCATTTGTATCTCCTATCCAGTAAATGTAATCACCCGATTTTTTCCTTTCGGTAAAATTCAATAATATCGCCAATCTGAAAATCTACACTCCCTTCTATACCCAAACCACATTCGAGACCAGCAGAGACTTCAGTGACATCCTCTTTGAAACGCTTTAAACTGGAGACCCGAGCGTCGCTAATAACCTTATTTTGGTGTAGTATTTTAACTTGGGCGTCCCTCCATATCTTTCCCTCCGTAACATAAACCCCGGCTATTTTCCCAAGCTTACCGCTTGGGAAGACGGCCCTTACTTCGGCGCGCCCACTGAGGACTTCGGCATAAGTTGGCTCAAGCATTCCCTTCAATGTCTTGTCCACATCTTCTATTAGCTTGTAGATCACATCGTATCGTTGGATGCCCACTCCTTCTGTGTTGGCTAGCTGTGTTACTCCAGGTGAGGCAAGCGTGTTAAAACCGATGATGATGCCTTCTGAGGTTGAGGCTAGAAGGATATCACTTTCCGTGATACTCCCGCTAGCAGCATGAATAACTCTAGCCTTTGCCTTCTCTGTGCCGAGCTTCTCTATGGAACTTCTTATAGGCTCAATACTACCCTCGACATCTGTCTTCAAAACTATGTTTAGTTCTTTTAACTGCCCGCCACTTATTTGGCTGGAAAAAGCACTTAAACTGAGAGCAGTATGTGGCCTAGAAGATTTTTGCTTTTCAACAATGTTTCGCGCTTCATGTTCATCAGGAAGCACAATGAAAAGATCTCCTGATTTTGCTACCTCATTTAAGCCTAGGACTTCAACTGGAATGGATGGTTCAGCTTTGTGAATCCGCTTTCCTTTATCATCAAACATCGCTTTTATCTTACCCCAAGTACGACCAGCTACCACAACATCGCCCGGTCTAAGGGTGCCCTTCTGGACAAGGAAGGTAGCTAAGGGACCTTTAGTTTTGTCTAACTTAGCCTCAATGATTACCCCTTCTGCTGGGCTATCGGGATCAGCTTTTAGTTCCAATATATCAGCAACTAGAAACAAGTTTTCCAATAAATCCGATATTCCCTGTGCTTGCTTGGCTGATATAGGTACACAGACAGTATCGCCACCCCACTCCTCAACAACTAAACCTAGATCGGTAAGCTGCTGTTTTATACGTTCAGGATTAGCATCAGGTTTATCAATCTTATTCATGGCTACCACTATGGGTACTTTGGCAGCTTTTGCGTGGTCTATAGCTTCTACAGTCTGAGGCATGACACCATCATCAGCAGCAACCACTAAAATTACAATATCGGTTGCTTGTGCTCCTTGGCCTCTCATGACAGTGAAAGCCTCATGTCCCGGTGTATCCAAAAATGTAATGTTGCGCCCATCAACTAAGGATTGATAGGCGCCAATATGTTGAGTAATTGCTCCTGCCTCGCGAGCAGTTACATTAGTCTTTCTGATAACATCCAGGAGAGTGGTTTTGCCGTGGTCAACATGTCCCATAACAGTAACAACTGGAGGTCGAACTGATAGTTTCCCTTTCCCCTTGCCCTTTCGGGAAGGCGAAGTTCTAGATTCCTTTACTGTTTTAGCAACATAGCCTAAGTCTGAAGCTGTTGTGCTTGCAGTTTCGAAGTCGATGCTCTGGTTAATATTGGCCATTATGCCTTTACGCATGAGTTGTTTAATTATTCTTGCAGGTTCTACTTTTAGTACGTCAGCCAGCTGACGCACAGTTATGGAATGTGGAATTTCAACTTGTGGTAGGTCTTTCTTCAACTTCGGTTTGTTATCATCCAAATTTAACATTCCTCCAACAAGCTATGACTGTACTCAATTAAGGTTTGCCGATTGCCCTCATTAAGTTTTGTTCGCAGCGCGTATTCCAAACGATGTTTCTTAAGAGCCAATTCCCAACAAACTCTATTAGAGCATAAATAAGCGCCCCTGCCCGGCTTCTTCCCAAATACGTCTACCTCAGCAAACTCGTTCTCAGCACACACTAGGCGAATTAGGGCTTTCTTTTCCTTAACCTGTCGACAGGCTATGCAAGTACGCTGAGGCGGATATTTACTCTTCGACTTCGTCATCTATAGAACTCTCATCCTGTTCTTTATACTTTATCACCTTTCCTTTTCGTTTGCCTTTAGGTCCGCCTTGTGTCTTATCCGGCTTTTTCGCTTTTACTGCCCCCTTTAATATATCTTCAGCAAAGCGAATGTGTTTTTCTTTGGGCTTCTCAGGCGGGGCTTCGGGGAAGCCTGAAAATTCAACTATCTCTTCCACCCCAATGTCCTCAGTTGGCTCTGCCTCAAGTGACTCGCCTTCCTGAACTTCCGGGAGAATAACTTCTGCTGCTATTTCTGGCTCTTCTATGACGGCTTTTTCTGACTCAATAGCAGAGACGCTCTTGATATCGATCCGCCAGCCTGTGAGTTTCGCTGCTAGCCTGGCATTCTGTCCTTCTTTGCCTATAGCTAGAGAGAGTTGCTTATCAGGGACGATCACAGTACATGTGTTTCTTTCCTCGTCGATTCTGGTGCTTGCCACTTGAGCTGGGTTAAGGGCATTAGAGATGAATATTCCAGGGTCGGTATGCCACTGGATTACATCTATTTTTTCGCGATTTAACGCATTAATGATACTTTGGAGCCTTATGCCCCTAGGCCCAAGACAGCATCCTACTGGGTCAACATTTTCCTGAGTAGTTGCTACTGCCACTTTCGTTCGATGTCCAGCCTCCCGAGCTATGGCCTTTAATTGCACAACGCCGTTGTGAATTTCAGGGATTTCCAGCTCGAAGAGGCCACGTATCAAGTTGGGATGGGATCGAGAGACTATTATTAGGGGCTCTTTGTCTCTCTGAATCATCTCAAGAATATAGAGTTTAAGTCGCTGCCCTCGATAATAATGTTCACTATGAACTTGTTCATTCGGAGGAAGTATGGCTTCTATTCTGTTCAGCCTAACGTAAATTCGTTTAGGTTCGATGAATTGAATTATTCCAGTAACAACATTCCCCTCTCTATCGGTAAACTCTTCATAAACAATACGGTGTTCTGCTTCTCGCAATCGCTGTAGAACGACTTGCTTTGCTGCCTGAACAGCGATACGGCCAATATTGTCGGGTGTGCATTCTATATTGATCGCGTCACCCAGTTGTGCTGTAGCTCGCAGTTTTCTAGCTTCTTCAAGGGAGATTTCATGATCTGGATTGGTAACTGAGTCAATGACCACTTTTTGAAGGTAGAAATTTATTTCGCCGATATCAGGGTCAACTTTTACTAGAACATCCTGCTCCAGAGCAGACATGCTTTTTTTATATGCAGAGGCGAGTGCCGATTCCAAGGCAGCCAAGACTACTTCTTTGGGCAAGTTTCTCTCAGCCGAAAGCTGAGTAATCGCTGTCCTGAGCTCTGTTTTCATCTTCTCATTCCTATTGAATCTCTCGTATTTTATTTAATAAAGAAGGTGGGTTTTACCCACCTTTAGTTCAAATATTTTCTTCCAGTTTACCATATTCAGATTAGAAATGCAAAAGGCTGCCTAAATAGCTTATAATGGGCAATTAATCAATCTGGGGGAAATATGTTAGCTTTGGAAGGTGTGAGAATTTTGGATTTATCGAGGTTGGTTCCAGGTGCATTTTGCGCCATGCTACTGGGAGATTTAGGTGCTGACGTGCTTAAAATTGAGGCACCAGAAATAGCCAGATTTATGGGTTCAGCGAAATCGCTTCAGGAGGAAGAAAACCGAAAGCAAGTGGCTTATTATGCCCCTGATCGCAATAAGAGGAGCATCGTGCTTAACCTGAAGTCGGAGGCAGGACGAGAAGTGTTTTATCGCCTTTCCCGGCATGCAGATGTTATTGTCGAAGGTTTTAGACCCGGAGTGGCCAAACGCTTGGGTATAGATTACAAGACTATAGATAAACTAAATCATAAAATCATATACTGTTCGCTTAGTGGCTATGGCCAGGACGGGCCTTACCAGGCCTTTCCCGGGCATGATATCAACTATATATCTATGGCGGGCATCTTGGACTTAATTGGGTCCAGTGAAGGACCTCCGTCTATCCCCTTAAATCTAGTTGCTGATTTTGCAGGGGCTGCCCTGTATGGAGCCTTGGGCATTTCGATAGCCTTGGTGGCTAGAAACAAGACGGGTGAAGGGCAATATATAGACATGGCTTACATGGACGGAGCAGTATCCCTTATGACATGGTTCAATTGTGGTTATTTTCTTAACGGGTCAATGTTGAAGCGGGGTGAATCATGGCTCCATGGTGCTTATCCCTATTATGCAGTTTATGAAACCAAGGACGGTAAGCATATTACCATTGGCTGTCTTGAGCCGCATTTTTGGGAGAACCTATGCCGATTTATAGGAAAGGAGGAATATATTCCGTATCACTTTGCTCTGGAACACACGTTTCATAAGCCAGAGGATGAGAAATGGGATGAAATCCGCTCTTCTTTGAAGAAGATTTTTCTAACTAAGGCAAGAGATGAATGGTTTGAATTGTTGATTCGTAATGATATCCCTGTGGGCAAGGTTTACACACCGGGCGAAGTTTTTAATGATCCACAGGTACTTCATCGCCAAATGGTAATAGAGATGGACCACCCTACCTTGGGCAAGATAAAACAGGTTGGCATAGCTCCTAAGTTCTCAAACACACCGGGCAAAGTGAGAAGTCTGGCGCCACTTCCCGGGGAACACACCGATGAAATATTAGATGAGCTAGGCTATGAGCGGGAAGAGATTGAGAGTTTACGACAGGAAGGTGTAGTATCTTGAAGGAATTAGATTATGACTGAAGAATGTATTTTTTGTAGAATTGTTGCTGGTGAGGTGCCCGGTGATATAGTCTATCAAGATGAGGATTTTCTAGCCTTCAGGGACATATTACCTAAGGCACCTACACACTTGCTTATTATACCTAAGATCCATATTGCGTCTGTGGCTGAACTCGCCGATGGGCACCAAGAACTTGCCGGGCATCTAATAATCATAGCTAAGAATCTGGCTGAGAAAGAGGGGATAGCCAAGAAAGGTTATCGCCTGGTTATAAATTGTGGCCCTGAAGGTGGGCAAGTGGTGCCTCACCTTCACCTTCACCTTATTGGTGGCAGGCAGATGGATGCCAGGCTTGGCTGAAGATCATAAAGACCTGAGCCTGTCCATCAATTCTTCTACAGCTTCGTCTGGCGTGGAAGCTCCAGCGGTAATGCCAATATGATCCTTACCCACGAACCAAGAAGTGTCGACTTCATCTGCTGTTTCTACTAAGTGGGTTTCAACTAAGGGAAAACACATTCCAACAAGGTGTGTGGTATTGGCACTATTCGCTCCACCTATCACTATCATAACTTGACTCTTCCGAGCTAATCTGAGGGCAGCTTCTTGGTGGCCCTGTGTTACTTTACATAAAGTATTAACGAGGCGTATCTCATCAATCTTAGGTCCAAGCGTATCCATAAGCTGCTTGGCAAAATTGATAAAGTCCGATTGTGTTTGGGTTGTCTGGGAGACAATGCCTAGGCGTGATGGTGATTTTCCTGACTTATATGTTTCGTTTATGTCGAGGGCGGCTATGCCTTTGTCTCCTGCCCAACCAAGTAGTCCTTTGACCTCGGAATGCATTGCGTCTCCAAATATGAAGACGTCAAAACCAGCCTCTGCTAATTCCTTTGCTGCGTCTTGAGCTTTGCGAACTATGGGACAGGTAGTGTCAATGATACAGATGTGACGGGCCTTGATCTCAGCTAATACCGATGGGCTTACACCATGAGTTGTAATAGCCAAGATTCTACCCGCGGCCTGGTCCAGATGGGTTATTGGTTTTATTCCCAGGTTGGCCAGTGTTTCCACCAGCAGGCGATTGTGTGCGAGTGGTCCCAGTGTTTCTATTTCTCCATATTCGCGAGCTGTTTCCTTCAGCAGCGTGATAGCCCGTCTAACGCCAAAGCATAAGCCCAGCTTATCAGCTTTCTGAATCCTCACGTTTTTCATAAGCCCCTCGATATTCGGATGGCAAGAGAGCGGATATTTCCCCCATCAGTTGCGTGGTCAGTAATTGCCTCTGCGATTTAGTCAGCTTATTGTTGGTTGGAGGCAGCTTGAATGGTTTACCAACCTTAACGACTATATGAGGGCGTTTCCATAACCAGCTTATGCCATGAATTCTGTCTGTTCCGGAGATGCCGACTGGAAGAAGAGGGACATCTGTTCTTGAGGCTATAACTGCGGAGCCCGGTTTACCCTTTCTGAGTTTGCCGTCGTGACTCCTACCCCCTTCTGGGAACATTCCCAGTATTAGTCCTTTATCCAATACCTTTCTGGCGCTCTCAAGTATCCTCAGTTTTTCTACCACTTTGCCATCGCGTTGTAGGGGTAACGAGCCAGCCCAGCGGAGCCAGAACCTCAAGAAGAGAGAACGAAAGAGTTCCTCCTTTGCTACGAACACAATCCATCGCGGAAGGTTAAATACGAGGAAAATTGGATCGAGGACATGGACATGGTTGGCCACCAATATCAATGGGCCAGTTGATGGCATGTTTTCTCTTCCCTCTACTTTGCAGGAGAAGCAAATACTGAGTAGAGGTCTGAGTGTAGCTAGGAAGATTCCTTGAGAGAGGGTCATAGATTTACTGCTAGAGTATATATTTTATCTACAACTTGTTCTAGGCTGACGCCTTCAGTATTGATGATTACAGCGTCTTCAGCTGGTTTAAGCGGTGATATGGTTCTATTGATATCCATCTCGTCTCGCTTTTTCAAATCAGAGAGGACGATTTCCAGACTCGAATTCTCTCCTCGCCTTAATAGTTCCCTGTGACGGCGCCTGGCTCTCTCTTCCGTAGAGGCGGTGAGAAAAATCTTCAATTCCGCCCAGGGCAAGACCACCGTCCCGATGTCTCTGCCTGCCATAACAACCCTTCCCCGCTCGGCTGACTTACGCTGCTGCGATACCATTGCCTGGCGTACCCCCGCTACTTTTGCTATCAGAGCAACCACTTCCTCTATTTCAGCGCAGAGCAAATTGGATGAGACATCCTCGCCGTCAACAAAGAGCGAGAGGGAACCTTTTTTAGATGGAATGAAATCAAACTCGGTTGTAGTGGCTAGGTGACGGAGTTTCTGTTCATCTTCTGGCGAAATACCTGATTTGAGGACCTTCCAGGTGAACGCCCGATAGATCATGCCAGTATCGAAGAAAATATAGCTGAGCCTTTTCGCCAGTCGCAAGCCGACACTACTTTTGCCAACCGCTACGGGACCGTCTATGGCAATTAGCTGTGGTTTCAAATTTTTATTCATAATACCATCCTAAGCCAGGCTGTCAAGCTTTTCAGGCTGAGTCAGACGGCGCTTCTCAATCAAGCCGGGGACAACTTACTGCTGGAAGACTTCAGAATAGCCAGTCGAGCCCAGAAACATTTGACCTGATTATACTAGAAAATTCCTTAAATAGGTGTACCATCGAACAGACTTGATGGTAATTCCGAGAGGTCAACGATTTGCCTTGGTTACGTATTCAGGTTAGAATAACCTGCTTTGCAGGTACTTGATTCGTGAGAAGGATTTATATGGACACGGATGTTGACCGCTTGAAAGAACTGATAGATAGGGAAAGAAAGATAAAGGGCTTGGGAGGTCCGGAGCGGGTAGAAAAACAGCACAAATCGGGGAAATTAACTGCTCGTGAAAGGCTCGAACTGCTTTTTGATCAGGACAGCTTTCGCGAGCTTGATTTGTTTGTTCAACATCGAGCCACTCTCTTTGGCATGGACGAAGTCATCGTTCCCGCAGAGGGAGTCGTTACTGGATATGGCATGGTAAATGGTCGCCCTGTATGTGCTTTTTCCCAGGACTTCACCTCCATGGGAGGCTCGCTGGGCGAGATGCACGCCAAAAAGATATGCAAGGTAATGGACTTAGCCATGAAGTGCGGTGTTCCCATAGTAGGCTTTAATGACTCTGGGGGGGCTCGGATTCAGGAAGGAGTTGATGCTCTTTCAGGCTATGGGCAGATATTTTTCCGGAATTCTGCGGCCTCAGGGGTTATTCCCCAAATCTCGGCAGTTATGGGGCCTACTGCTGGTGGAGCAGTTTATTCACCTGCCATGACAGATTGGGTGTTCATGGTGAAAGGAACAAGCTACATGCACATCACTGGTCCGGCAGTTATCAAACAGGTCACTGGAGAAGAAATAACTTCCGAAGAGCTGGGCGGAGCTATATCTCATGCCACTAGGAGTGGTGTGTGCCATTTTGCCTGCGATAGCGATGCCCAAGCCATCGAACTAATAAAGAAATTCCTGAGTTACCTCCCCTCAAGTAACAGGGAGTCCCCGCCCTTGACTGAATCCACTGATGATCCAGACCGTATTGACCCTGCTCTCGACACCGTAATACCGGGAGAACCCAACAAGGTTTACAATATGAGGGATGTTATCGAATCCATCGTGGATAACGGTGAAATACTTGAGCCCCATTTTCATTATGCTCAGAACGCCATTATTTGCTTTGCTAGGCTTAATGGTAGAACAATAGGCATTATCGCTAATCAATCGATGCATCTTGCAGGGTGTCTTGATGTCAATGCCTCGGATAAAATCACCCGGTTCATCAGATTCTGCGATGCCTTCAATATCCCGATGCTTACCATTGCCGATGTTCCCGGTTACTTGCCAGGGAAAGACCAGGAGTGGCTGGGAATAATACGACACGGAGCTAAACTTTTGTGGGCCTACTCAGAAGCCACGGTTCCTAAAATTACTCTGGTCACTCGCAAGGACTATGGAGGTTCATACCTTGCCATGTGTAGTAAAGACCTGGGCGCTGATTTTGTTTTTGCCTGGCCCACAGCGGAGATTGCTGTGATGGGTGCTGAGGGAGCCACTCCGATTATCTTTCGCAAGGAAATAGAAGGTGCACCGGATCCTGAAGCAAAGCAGCGAGAGAAGATTCAGGAATATCGCAACCTATTATATAATCCATACATTGCTGCCTCGCGAGGATATGTTGACGAAGTTATTCTACCTCGTGAGAGCCGACCCAAGATAATCAAGGCATTGGAACTTCTTTCTACTAAAAAAGAGACGAGACCTCCGAAAAAGCATGGAAATATTCCTGTCTAAAGAAATTCAACAATTAGTCATTGAGAAACAAGAAAGGGACAATAGTTACCGTAGTTACTATTGTATCTGTCTATACAGAAAAGGCTCTGAAACCAACAACACTCCATTGGAGGTCAGGAGCGATCTCTACCTCGTGGAGTATTAAGAAGATTGAAGAGATAATGCGAATGCTCTATTAGCAGAGCATTGTTGCTGGAGTGACGATATTTGATTGTTGTGCTTAACTGCAACCCTAGCGGAAAAGAGAAAACTGGCAAAAGGTCTGGATCCTTCGTTACGCTTAGAATGACACGGTGCGAAAGAGTGCTAATAACGGAAAGGAGATAATTTGTGAATGCAATAGGAGAGCGTTCTATTTTGGCTAAAGATTTGACTGCTGATAAGGTCAAGGCTAGGCCGAAAGCCAAGACCCCGGTCAAAATTTGTGACACCACTTTTCGTGATTCGCATCAATGCACATTGGCTACCAGGATGCGAATTGAAGATATAGAGCAAATGGCCCCTGAAATGAATCGATGTGGCTTTTATTCTATGGAGGTCTGGGGTGGGGCAACATTTGATGTAGCACACCGTTTTTTAGGCGAAGACCCCTGGGACAGGCCCCGAAAATTAAAGAAGCTCATGCCTGATACTCCATTGCAGATGCTTCTACGGGGACAGAATTTAGTCGCCTATCGAAATCATCCTGATGATTTGGTTGATGCCTTTGTGGAACAGGCTGCCGAGGTTGGTATTGATATTTTCCGAGTTTTCGATGCCGTGAATGATGAACGCAACCACGAACGTGCTGCCGTGGCAATTAAGAAATATGGTAAACATTATCAAGGAGCAATATGTTATTCGCTAACCCAGCCCAGGATGGGTGGGCCTATCTTCAATCTGGAATATTATATTAAGAAAGCACTTATTCTCCAGGATATGGGGGCTGATTCAATATGTATTAAGGATCAGGCTGGGCTTATCTCCCCTTACGATGCCTATGAACTAATAAAGGCGCTTAAGGAAAACTTGAAGGTACCCGTTGAGTTGCATACTCACTACACCACTGGACAGGGTTCTATGTCGATACTGAAAGCCATTGAGGCCGGCGTCGACATCGTCGACACTGCCTTGTCTCCCTTTGCTTTACGCTCCTCACAGCCAGCTATCGAGCCTCTTGTAGTTGCCTTATATGGTACAGACAGGGATACAGGGCTGGACATTGAACAACTATTCAAGTGTGCTCAAATGCTGGAACAGATCGCTCCTAAGTACAAGGATTTCTTAGATTCATCGGCCATGTCTGTCATCGATACGGGAGCTCTGGTTCATCAAATTCCTGGTGGTATGACGACTAACCTCGTGGCTCAGCTTAAACAAATGAATGCTCTGGATAAACTGGCCGAGGTACGACAAGAGACTGCTAGAGTCAGGGCGGAATTTGGTTATCCACCTTTAGTTACACCTACCAGCCAGATTGTTGGTGTACAGGCAGTGCAGAATGTACTGCTGGGACGCTACAAGCTTGTCTCCAAGGAAGCAAGGGAATATGTCTATGGTGGTTATGGCAAGCCACCGACTCAAATTGACCCAGAAGTCCAGACGGCTATTCTTAAGAACAAGGAACCTATCACCTGTCGGCCGGCAGACCTGCTCGAACCGGAACTGGGAAAAGCTAAGCAGGAATCAAAAGAATTTGCCAAGAATATACAAGATGTACTTATTTATGCTCTTTACCCTACTACTGGTGC
>Ga0164321_10000106_pt1 | contig 11934 bp, 9 predicted proteins | sample GuaBasSediGuay12_FD_121799 | JGI IMG/M metagenome (GOLD analysis project Ga0164321, IMG submission 121799) | Subseafloor sediment microbial communities from Guaymas Basin, Gulf of California, Mexico - Guay12, Core 4567-28, 21-24 cm | ecosystem: Environmental > Aquatic > Marine > Hydrothermal... | reverse complement strand
GGCCTGACCCCTAAACCCAGTGCTGATAATCCAGCTATTTTCAAAAAGCTTCTTCGGCCGCTTTCCATCACATCTCCTCCTTCGGATCAACGTGGCAATCCCAGCAGTAAGGGGATACCGAAGTATAATTGTGACACTTGTCACAAAATTCTGCCTTTTCAGTGTGACAATCCAAACAGGTGTTGGACAAACTCATTTCAAATTTCTTCCCGCTGCTGTTCACATAGATTCTCTTGGCGTCGCGTACAACCGTATCCCTCCAGTCATTAAGGATCTGCATATGCTCGGCCTTCATGTATTCTTTGGATTCGACGCACTGCTGGCCGGCTTCCGCCGCTTTACCGATCAGTTTAGGTTCAGGTGCCGGAGCAGCCTTCCCAAGATTGTACCAGAAAGGAAATGTTATCATCACAACAAAGATGCAAAGACCGGCAACAACTTTCCCTTTATCATACATCTGCTTATTATTCGGCATCTTCGTCCTCCATATCCTCCATTCCAGGCAGGTCCTCGCTGCGCAGGTTCATTGTTCTCTTTCCTTCTCCGGGCAAAATAAGCGCATTACCCACCAGCTCGTGAACGCCGGTGACGTCCACCTCGGGAACCCAGTATTCCATTCCTGTGGGCAGAGCCGCCCGGTCGATGGCACAAATGCAGGAAAGCATATTCACACCGTGTTTTTCATGAACATATTTGACCGCATTGGCTCGGGGTAGTATCCCCTGCATCCGCAGCTCCATATTCTCGCCGGCATTCAGACCTGATCCGCTGCCGCAACAAAAGGTCTGTTCCCGGATGGTATTGGCAGGCATCTCATAAAAATTGTTGCACACGCTTTTGATGACATAGCGGGGCTCTTCCAAAAGTCCCATGCCCCGGGAAGTATTGCAGGAATCGTGGTAAGTCACCTTCAAATGGTCATTGCGACTGGGATCCAAATCGAGTTTGTTGTGTTTTATCAAATCGGCTGTGAACTCTGTGATATGCACCATCTTGGTGGATCTGGCATTTTCAAATACGGTGCCGGTAATGGGAGAAACCGGCACTTCCAGAAAGTCGGCCGGACCGTTCATGGTGTCCATGTATTGGTTGATGACCCGCCACATGTGACCGCACTCTCCGCCCAGAATCCATTTTACGCCCAGCCTTTTGGCTTCGGCGAACATTTTAGCATTCAGCCGTTTCATGGTCTCGTGGGAAGTAAAAAAACCAAAGTTACCGCCCTCGGAAGCGTAAGTGCTCCAGGTGATATCAAAACCGTATTTCTCCTGCAAGAAATGAAACAACATCATGTATCCCGCGCAGGTAAACGTTCCGGGATCGGCAAAGACATCGCCCGACGGCGTGATAAAAAGGACCTCGGCGCCCTTTCTGTTCATACTGGGTTCCACCCGCACACCGGTGATATCTTCGATGTCATCAGTAAAAAAGTCCATCATATCCTTGTAAGCATGGGGCTGAATTCCAAGATGGTTCCCGGTCCGATAGCAATTGGCGGCCGGTGTTGCGATCCAGTCGATATTAAGGCCGATGAGATTCAAAAGCTCGCGGCCCATGATGGTGATTTCAGCCGTGTCGATACCGTAAGGGCAAAAAACCGAGCAACGCCGGCACTCCGAACACTGAAAGAGATAATACCACCACTCTTTTAAAACATCCAAAGTCAGTTCTCTGGCGCCGATGCTCTTTTTGAATTTTTTGCCCAGAGAGCCGATAATCCTGCCGACGGCCGTAAAATCGTTGCGATAGACCGAACGCAAAAGTTCGGCGCGTAAAACCGGCATGTTTTTGGGATCACCGGATCCGATAAAGAAATGACATTTATCGGCACAGGCCCCGCAGCGCACACAGATGTCCATGAAAACTTTGATGGAGCGAAAACGGTCGAGCCGCTCCCTGAAACCTTCAGTAATTATCTCCTTCCAGTTTTCAGGAAGCTGCCAGTCTTCATCAAAACAGCTCCACTGCCTTGGGTAAGGAAGGCCGACATACTCGACGCTTTTGGGATTCGAAGCGTAGCAAGCGATCCCTTTTTTAATCTCGGCAGGGGTATCCATCCATCCCGTAGCGGGCGGCTTAGGTGCTATGTTTGTTAACAGTTCTTCCGGGTTTGGAACGTCTGACATTATTTACTCCTTTTCCTCTGGTTCTTCTGTTTCCTCTGGCGGTTCTGCTTCTATCATCTTTTCCACAGGCAGTTCTGCTTCTATCATTTTTTCCCTGAACTCATCTTCATACTGCTGGTAGGTATGGGTCTCAACCGGATAATCCCACGGGTTAAGATGTCTTTTGACGCGGCTATTGTTGGCCAAATTTCTGGTGGGGCTCATAAAGATCCCTCCCAGATGCATGAGTTTACTGAAGGGAAAATAGGCCAAAAGAACGCTTACAAAAAACAGATGCACATAAAAAAGACCGCCGACGCCTTCAGGGATATGGGGTTTAAGCGTTACCAATCCCATGGTAAACTCTTTGATGCCTACAATATCCGTTTTTGCAAAATAGCGCATCAGGATGCCGGTAAAAGCGATGCCCATAATCAGAAAAAGCGGAAAATAGTCTGAAGCCAGCGAAATATATCTAACCTGCGGCACAAATAATCTTCTTAAAAACAGGAAAGTTACGGCAGCCAGCAGGACAACGCCCGACAGCATGAGTCCCGGCAAGCCGATTTGTAGAAATCCATCCAACTTTTCCAGAATCTGGAGACAGGCCGGTACCGGTTCAAGAAAGAATCGCAGGTGCCTGAACAAAACGGTAAAAAAGGCCCAGTGAAATGCCAGGGCACCAGCCCACAGCCACTTTTCCCACTCATAGGAAAGCTTATCTCCTTCTTTTAATTCGCACTTGGTATTTCTGAATAATGACCGGAAAAAGACTATTTCCAGAAACATCCGCGCTATAACTCCACCGGTGGTGGAGGGGTTGTCGAAATTGGCGGATTTGATCCATGGGAAAGACTTTTGCTGGCCGCAGGTTGTGGGAATACAAAATGGCACCGGTGAACGCGCCCAACCTACGACACGGTAGGTAAAGCCCACTATAAAAGTGATTACGGCCGCAAAAGGTATAAAAAGACCGAATAAATACTCACCTCCTGGCAACATAACGCCCACGTAGGCGAGCAGAAATAGAACAATAACCGCTATGAGGGAATACATGTAATTTATATTCATTATACCGTTACCTCACTCTATGACCCCAAGACAACACTTTTAAATTTATCCAAATTCTTTTCAGATTGCTATATAACAATAAACCTTGATAGATTTTTCGCAAACCTAAGTGTTGTTTGAAGCCTCCTTCGAAAAATTAGTAATAGGTTCGACAACCGGTTCAACCTCCGGTATTCCACTCACCAAACCCGCTCTCTCAAAAGCCCTGAAAGTTCTGTTTTTCATCTCATTGGCCTTGAGTTCGTAAATTTTTTCCCTGCATTGCGTATACAGGTTAAAAGCAATCAGGACAAGTTCATCGATCCGGGATTCAAGCAACAAAAGCTCATCGGCAATTTGTTCTTCTGTTATCTCTTTATGCAAAGTTTTTCGAATTACATTTTTTAAGAAAAAAATAAAGCCGACAGCTTGTGAAGGGCTAAAATTTTGAATAGCTCTGATTTTGATGATGGGATCGAGGCAGGATGCCAGGGCTTCATGGTTTATCCCTTGGAGGAGTTGGTCAAACAAGGCCTCCAAACCTTTGTAAATGGTTCTGCCAACGGGATTGGCAAAAGGATCTTTCTGCCTCTTTAGAAATTTTGCGGTATCTGAAGGATAAGTTTCAATCGCCAAAGCAAACCACTTTTTAATAATTGCGGTTTTTCTTTGTGCCAGTAAATTATTCAGCCTCATACCAGGGACCGCTCCGGATTTCCTTTTTTAGCTTAGATCAAAATTCAACGATATCAAAATCATCCATAAATATTGACTGTTTAACCGACAGCTACATGAGAAAAATAGATATCAGGAAAATCACATTCAAGAGGAATCCTATAAACATTTTGCAAATTCATGTCAAGGACAAATAAAAAAAAATGCGAGATAGAGAAGGTTTTTTTTATGAATTTACGATATGTTTATTTATTTGTATTCAGACCGAATTCGACTGTTTTGGACAAAAGAGTATTACGATGTATTCCGAGTCTCTCAGCCGCTTTTTTTCTATTGCCGCCAAGGCTTTCAAGGATCTCGGAAATGTAATTTTTCTCAAATGCACTCACGGCTTGTTTAAGGGTCATATCTTTAATTCCCCTTTTACCGATATTAAAAGTGGAAATGTCTTTAAGATGAATCACAGAACCTTTTGTAATGGCAAATAATCTTTCAACCAGGTTCTGAAGCTCTCTGACATTTCCCGGCCAATCATATTTCATTAATATTTGAACAGCCTCTTCGGAAAATTTTTTAGGAGGTTTTCCGGTGTTCATGGAATTCAACTCCAAAAAGTGGTTCAACAGCAACAGGATGTCATCGTTTCTTTCTCTTAAAGAGGGCAGTTTTATGGGAAAAACAGCCAACCTATAATAGAGATCTTCACGAAATTGTTCACGTGAAATCAAGTCTTTGAGGTCTTTATTCGAAGATGCCACAAACCTGACATCAACTTTAACAACCTTGGTACTGCCGAGTCTTTCAAATTCTTTTTCCTGGATAATTCTTAGAAGTTTAGCCTGCATATTGATATCCAGAGAATCGATATCATCCAAAAAGACCGTCCCTTTATCTGCAATTTCCAGCTTGCCGACATGGGTATGGATGGCTCCGGTAAACGCACCCCTGTTGTGACCGAAGATTTTACTCTCCATCAGGGTTGCCGGTATGGCAGAACAATTAATAACCACAAACGGCTCCTTATGCCTCAATCCCCGGTTATGAATGGCTCTGGCTACCAGTTCCTTGCCTGTACCACTTTCCCCATGTATAAGTACGGCTCCATCACTTTGAGAAACAATCGATATTAATTCAAAGATTTTTCTCATTTTTTCATCTTTGCCAACCATCTTTTCAAAAGAATGATAACGTTCAAGTTCATCCTTTAGATAGGCAACCTCTCTTACAAGACCTCGTTTTTCCATGGCCCGCTTGATTACAGTTAAAACATCATCCACCACGAAAGGTTTAATGATATATTCATAAGCCCCCAGTTTAATCGCTTTTACCGCCATTTGAACTTCATTAACCGCTGTTACCATTATTATTTCTGTATTAGGATCCGCTTCCTTGAATTTCTCAAGAAGGTTAAGGCCTTCGGTATCCGGCAAAAGAATATCGAGCAGAATCAGATCAACTGTATTTTTTATAAAAATATCAATCGCCTGCTTTCCTGAATCAGCCAGAAGTACATTATAATCATCCTTTAAGACCATGTTAAACGACTGGCGAACGCCATTTTCATCATCAACAACAAGAATCGTATGATTTTTTTTCATATCCAATTCGCTCTTTCTTTTCAATGCAGCCATCCTGTCTGTAAACGGCTATACTCCGTACTTGAAAATTATCAGATTTTTACCAAATAAGATTCATTATGACCGGATTAATAATATCGGTAAATCTAAAACAATCGCACAATAAGCAAACTGTGTGCCATGGTTTTTGAGCTTGCCTGAAACAGGCTATGGTAAGTTATTATTATGTTATTGTTAATTCTGTGTAAAAATCATTAAAAAATATACCATCATAAAATTTTACCTTCGTCAATCAAAGAGTATCCAATAAGAAGATGCACAGAAAAATGTGCACGATGCACATTTTTCTGTGCATACCCACTAGCCATTCTCCATCAATGTACTCCGGCTATTATGATTATTACTTTTTTTTCCAACTTTTGTTAAATATATTCATATTCATGTGACATCCCTTTAAACAAGGATTTTTAAAAAATTCTACGACAAATTCTATCTCATAATAGCCTTGTTCAAACCCCGATCCCTTCTATCGGGCATGTTTTGGCATGTTTTTTGAATAAAATACAGGCACATAAACAATATAGATTGATAGACATCATACGTTCAACCTGAATATTTCATAAAGATATGGTGCTCTAAATCCACCAGTTGCTTTCGCGTCGTACCTCTAATTCCATCTTGATGTTATCAATTATTTTCTAATTTTAAACTCAACGAAGAAAAATTCCAAGACTACAAAGAGAGGTATTACCATGAAGATAAATTTAAGTTCTTTTCTGCAATGGCGATTTAACATTTTTTTGTGCAGGATGCTGGGGTGGAAAATCACTTTTATTTACATGAGCATTCTGGGAAAATTGTATTTTTTCTTTAACAGAAAAGAAAAATGGGAAATTAAGATGGCTGTTCAATCTGCTTTCGGGAGTCGCAAATACAGATCTGAAATAAGATATATTACCAGGAAAATTTTTAGAGGGATATTATCCCATTATTTTGAAAAATTTTTTAATGCTTATTCCACTGACAAAACATTGCGAACTTTTGTAAGAACACACATAGAAGGTGAAGGCCTTAGTGCCATAAAAGAGGGTCTTTCCAGAGGCAAAGGTGTACTTTTGATTACAGGACATTTCGGCGGAGTTGAGCTCATTCCTGCTTTTCTTGGTGATAAAAACTATCCTGTATCAATAGTCGCAAAATTTAGATCAGATGATTTGCGAGATGTATCAATGCAACAGGCAAGTAATTTTTCGACAAAAATCATCGATGCAGACCAGACCCCCAATATCATGAGGGCCATTTTTGACGACCTCAGAGCCAACCGAATTGTAATAACCCAATGTGATGAAATCGATGAATGGAAACCCTGTCGTCACAACAAGATATTTTTTCTTGGCAAGGAAGTTAGTCTGGACAAAACCATAAACATCTTGTCAAAAAGATGCGGTGCCGCCGTTGTTTTCGGTGTTATGCACAGAGATTATAACCATCGATACAAATTTATTGCAACTTCATGGAAAGAAATGGCAAAACGTTTCCAGCGGTCCATAGATATGTCTATTGGAGCGGTAGTGTTGAAAGTTATGGAAAATTACATATACAAATACCCTGAGGGATGGTATCAGTGGAAAAAATATCCGGCATTAGATATGTTTACAACATCAGTCATTAGGGCTGAAGCACCGTCATCGATTCTTGCGTTGGAGCCTTCTGTCGGGAAAGCTGCATGACAATATATCAAAATATTTACAAAACTATCAAATTTGTATGATAGCTTGAATAGAAATGAAAACAGTACTTCTTAATGTCTCCGGTCGACAGTCTTCTGATGGTTCTCGCCTTATTTCTGCGTTGTTGAAACGAGCCGGCCATCAGGTAAAGTGCGTGTTTTTATCCAGGACACAACCTCTTGACTACGAACCGGATGAGTTCGAACCGTTAGGCGAAATAATAAAAGAATCCGAGCTTGTTATGATTGCCGTCCATAGCAGCTATGCTATCAGGGCGGTACAGGTCACCGAGTTTGTTCACAAGAAATTTCCTGGGATAAAAGTAATTTGGGGTGGCCCTCACTGCATTTCTGTGTCTGAGCTCGGCCTTCGCTACGCTGACGGCATCTGTTTTTCAGAGGGCGACCAGGTCATTGTTGATTTCGTCAACAAGTTAGAGGCGGGTAAAAATTATTTAAATACGCCCAATATGGCTTTTAATGTGAACGGGTCACACATAGTGAATAACGCCTTGCCGCCGTTCGACGATTTAGACAGCCTTCCATACTATGACTACAATTTAAACGACCATTTCCTGCTGGACCAGGGACTTTTCCAAATGACAAAGGGATTGCTCAAGGAACGTCTCGCAGATTACCCTTATCCTGTACCTACTTTATTTTTCCTGACATCTCGGGGTTGCCCTCATAGATGTTCCTATTGTAATAATTCCCGTTACATCACTTTATTTGGCCGTAATACAATGCGATTTTACAGCATCGACCGCATCATCGAAGAACTCCAATACACTCTGGAACATCTTAATTTTATTGAAGTTATAGTTTTTGGTGATGATGACTTTTTTATGCGCTCCGAAAAACAATTAGAACATTTCGCCAAAAAATATAAAAAGAAAGTGGGACTCCCCTTTGGAATTGCCGTGAGTGCAAATACCTATCGCAAAGAAAAAGTGGAAATACTTTTGGATTACGGATTGAAAGTCATTCAGTTGGGTGTGCAGTCAGGAAGTCAGCGGACCCTTGATGAAGTATATAATCGCAAAATTAAAATATCAAAGACCAGAGATGTTGTTCAGCGGATTGCGTCATACCATAAGACGCATAGCCTTGATATTATTCTCGATTTTATTATTGACAACCCTTACGAAACCCGAGATGATATCATCCAAACTTATAAATTCATTCTTGATTTGCCGCTACATGTTAGGATCAATATATTTTTTCTGGCTTTCTTCCCAGGCACTCCGATCTATAATAGAGCTCTCAAGAATGGTATCATCAAACCTTTTAATGAAAAAGAATTTAAATTCTATACAAGAAGCCATGTCAGATACCAAAGGAACTATGAAACATTTCTGATTTTGCTGGTAAGGTTTCTTAGGCGCCACAAACGCTTGCGGCGATATCTCACAAAGTATTCCCTGCTTGCTCTGGGAAGCTATCCCGTAAGATGTATCGCGTCCATCTTCCCCGAGTCATTCTATTCCTTTATGAGCAAAAATGTTCAGTAAACATTTATGCAAGAGGAGGTTTAATAAATGGATAAAGAAACAAGCTGTATAAACTCCAGGGCTATCTTGGATTATATAAAGGAATGTAACAATGGTGAGTGTTCAGCTCTTTTAGAAAACCTTGGCCCTGAAATTGATAGCCTCCCGGATCCTGAAAGCTTTTTAAGAGATCCCAACAACTGGATCTCCTGCACTGTGGCCTCCAAATTATTCGAAAGGGCCAAATTGCTTCTTGATGACGAATTGGCCCCTTATAAAATCGCCAGACATGCTGTTGAGAAGACCGATCTTGGCTTCAAGAGCTTAATTGTAAAAGTTTTCGGGTCTCATAACCGAGTTCTCAAAAATGTTCAAAGGATAAATGCCAAATGGAATAGAAACAAGATAGTGAAACTGGCTGAATTAAAAAAAAACAGCGCCATCCTTAGATTACACTGGAATCCCGAGATGGCTGTATCCAAAGATATATGCTTGTATAATCAAAGTATATACACTCATATACCAACCACATGGAGGGCGAAACCCCTCTCTCTTAAAGAAAATAAATGTTATTTTGAAGGTGCATCGTACTGTGAATACCATTTAAAATGGACCACCGATAACAAATTGCAAGGATTTTTTTCACAGTTTTTCACACCTAAATCAGTTCTGATGGAAACATTAGCGGAAATTGAAAAGGACAAAGAAACTATTGAGGAAAAATATGAGGAGGTCAACCGACTCAATATAGAACTGAATCATAAAATTAAGCAGCTCATAGCCATACAGGATACTGGAAAGGCGATCCTCTCCGTACTGAATCTGGAACAACTTTTGACTGTTATCATGAACATTCTTGCAAACGTATGCCAGATCAATCGTGCCATAATTATGCTCGTCAACGAAGAAGAAATAATGCTTGAGTATATCCATAGCATCGGTTTTGATGGTGAGGTTCCGGAGGCGGTGAAGAATTACAGGGTGCCGCTTGATCGCTTGAGCAACATTCTAACAAGGGTGGCCAACACCGGACGGCCAGAGTACGTGCCTGAGGTAAAAAGCTCAAGCTTGAGAAAAGAAAACATTATGTTAACTCTAAGCAAGCCCACTTCGGTATATGTCATTCCTCTTATCACTCGTTCCAAGGTGATCGGTGTTATTGCCACGGATGCTATTGATGGAAAGGGTGTGTCCAAAGAGACCCGGGAAACACTTGAAATTTTTGCACCCCAGATCGCCATAGCCATAGAAAATGCAAAACTTTACAGCAGGCTTCAAAAACAGATGGAAGAACTCAAACAGTCACATGCGCTCTTGAGTAGGGCGGAAAAATTCTCCTTTTTGGGAAACCTGGCTGCAAGACTGGCCCACGAGATCAAGAATCCCATGACAGCCATAGGGACTTTCATCCAGATGTTCCCCAGTAGATACGATGATGATGAGTTCAGAAATGACTTCTATAAAATTGCTATGGAAGAAACAAAAAGAGTAAATAACTTGATCACAGAACTTCTGGACCTGACAAACACAAAAGAATCACACATAGAGTTAAATGATCTGCATGGATTGATTGATACAATGATTCTTCTTCTTTCGCCTCAGAGCAATGCAAAAAAAATCAATGTGACCCGCCGGTTTGATCCGGCCATCGAGCAAGTCTGGATGGATTCTGAAAAGATAAAACAGGTTATCTTAAATCTGCTTTCAAATGCAGTTGATTTTACCCCTGAGGGTGGAAAGATCGAGTTAATTACAAAAAATTGTATCGAAAAGGGAAAACCGGAAGTTATTCATATTGAGATTAAAGACAATGGCCCTGGAATTCCTCTTTCTCATATTGACAAGGTGTTTGATCCTTATTTTACTACTAAGCATAAGAGTAATATGCACAGTGGTACTGGTCTTGGGCTGTTTATCGCCCATCAACATATGCAAGATCATGGCGGGATTATCGAGGTAAGAAGCGATACAAATGGGGGGACAATATTTACCCTTAATCTGCCGAACACTCCCCGCTAATCATTCCTCATCGTCAAATAATATTGATATAAGGATACATTATATGAAAATAGATCAGATTAGTATATATCCAGTTATACTCCCGTTTTTAGCCGAATTCTCTCATTCCCTGAGAAAAAGATCTTCCGTCAAAAACATCATTGTCGAGGTTGTAGCCGAACATGGGGAAATTAAAGGTTACGGTGAGGGTGCCCCCAGGTCTTTCGTAACCGGAGAATCACAGGAAAATACAGTTCACAGTATAGACCGTTTCATCAAGCTGAATAATTTCCCATGGGAGTTGAACGACGTTTCTCAGATATGGAATTTTGTCGATAATATTACCAGTGGAAAGGAGAACAATGCTGCGATTTGCGCTCTCGAAACAGCGCTGCTGGATGCTTTAGGCAAAAGTCAGGGTAGAAACATCATAGACTATTTCCCCAAAGATTTCATTACAAGCAAGGTTTATTATGGTGCTGCATTTCCACTTGCAAACAAACAAAGAATTATGGAAATGTGTCGGCTGGTCAAGAAAATAAAAATTAAAAAGCTGAAACTAAAAATGGGTAAAAATTTATCCCAAAACAAAGAGATACTCGAAGCTGTCCGCATGGTGTTTGGAGAAGATTACGATCTGAAGGTCGACATAAACGGCGTCTGGGGCCATGCCCTGGCCTTAAAGCACGTATCCTTAATAAACAATTACGGGATCAAGGTTATTGAACAGCCTATGAGGCCGAATGACCCGGAAACTGCCGATTTTGCAGGCCTTATGCAAAAAGCCGGCGTTTTCCTTATGGCCGATGAGTCGGCATGCTCTTTAGGTGATATGGAAAAAATTACTAAAGAGGGCTATTATAAAATGGTAAACGTAAGGCTATCCAAATGCGGAGGATTCAGAAACTCATTCAAGATTATCGATTACTTAAGGCGCAATGGAATTTCTTTCCAGATCGGATGTCATATGGGCGAATCAGGCATTCTTTCTGCCGCAGGCAGAGTTTTATGCCTTTTATGTAGCGATGCCGTATACTGTGACGGTTCTTATGATGAATTCATGTTAAAGGAAAACGTTACAATCCAAGACGTTTCTTTCGGGCTCGGCGGAGAAGCCGATCCTTTGAATGGCCCAGGACTGGGTATCGAGGTAAGCGGCCGAAATCTGGCGCGCTTATCTGAAGGTCCCACCACCGTATCGGTCTCGAGACCCTGATCATAAACCCGCTATCGTTGAAGTGAACTGCGGCCCAAATAAGTTTCGACCTTGCACGACCAACTCATTTTGAACAACCTCGGAAATCTTTATG
>Ga0164321_10000105_pt1 | contig 11989 bp, 12 predicted proteins | sample GuaBasSediGuay12_FD_121799 | JGI IMG/M metagenome (GOLD analysis project Ga0164321, IMG submission 121799) | Subseafloor sediment microbial communities from Guaymas Basin, Gulf of California, Mexico - Guay12, Core 4567-28, 21-24 cm | ecosystem: Environmental > Aquatic > Marine > Hydrothermal... | reverse complement strand
GCCTTCACCGACCCGACTCGTGTAGGCTTTTATTACGCCGATCACTCTGTTGATCTTTGTTGGCGGAATCCCTGAGCCGGTGCAAGCGCCTCCGGAAACCGCGTTGGATGAGGTGCCAAAAGGGTAAATACCATAATCGATGTCGAGGTGCGTTCCCTGTGCCCCCTCCAGGAGAATGCGCTTCTTCTTGAGAATGGCCTCATTGAGAAATTTGATCGTGTCAGTCACGTAGGGCGCAAGCGCAGCTCCTTGTTCTAAACACTTTTCTTTCAGCTTCTCCTTGGACAGTTTCACGTCTTCGCCGTAGGCAGCGAACACCCGTTCCTTGATCGGGAGGAAGGCGTCAAGCTTTGCCTTCAACACCGTCTCATCCAGTAAATCACAGACCCGTATCCCGAAACGCGCGACTTTGTCGCTGTAGCAGGGGCCAATACCCCGCTTCGTTGTTCCAGCACGTAGATTTCCCTTGAATTTCTCTTCAATGCCATCCAAGGTCTTATGATAGGGCATCACTACGTGAGCGCGGTCACTGATATAGATCTTCGCTGGCGTGACGCCTCGTTGCCGTAGCTCCCCTATCTCGGAGACTATGAGGTCAGGGTCGATAACGACACCGTTGCCGATGACCACAGTCTTGTCCTGACGGAGGACTCCAGAGGGCAGGATGCGGAAAGCAAATTTCTCGTTACCGACAACAACGGTGTGACCAGCGTTTGCGCCACCATTATATCGAACTACGATGTCTACATCGCGTCCGTAGTAGTCAACGATCTTGCCCTTACCTTCGTCGCCAAACTGGGTTCCAACGATAATAATACAAGACATTTTTATGCCCTATTATTCCAGTTGACAGACGCTTTAAAAGTTTTCACGTAATGTTTTAAAGGTTTTAAGGAGGCACGTTAGAGCATAATAATGGAGGAAATGAAAGTGCCCATTCTCCCTATTGACATGGGTCGATACGGCTCCCATGAAACGAAGGCGATTTTTGAAGAGGAAGGAAAGCTCCAGCGGCTTCTCGACGTCGAAGCAGCCTTAGCTTGGGCCCACGCCGAGGTCGGAGACATCCCAAAAGAAGCTAGCGAAACCATTGGTGCCATGGCATCGGTGAAGCATGTTCGACTGAACCGCGTCAAAGAGATCGAAGCCAAGATAAGACACGACATCATGGCAGTCGTCACCGCTTTATCGGAAGTCTGTGGTCCCAGCGGTGCCTACGTCCACTTAGGCGCAACCTCCAATGACATCACGGACTCCGCAACTGCCCTCCAGTTGAAAGATGCCCTCAAACTCATCAGTCAACATCTTAATGATTTAGAGGCCGTCTTGATGGAGCTTTCAGAAGCGAATAAACATGTCCTCCTAATCGGCAGAACCCATGGCCAACACGCCATACCCATGACCTTGGGCTTCAAGTTTGTAGTGTGGCTGAGGGAGACCTCTCGACACATCCAACGACTAGAGGAATGCACAGACCGCGTGGTCGTGGGCAAGATGTCTGGCGCGGTTGGAACTCAAGCGGGATTAGGTCCTAACGCCATGAAGGTGCAGCACTTAACGATGAGTCGGTTGGGCATTATGGCTGCTGACGTGTCAACCCAGATTGTTCAACGGGATCGCTATGCTGAGTTAATCTGCCTCTTCGCCATCATCGCCTCGTCACTAGACAAGTTCGCCATTGAAATACGCGAATTACAGCGACCCGAAATCGGGGAACTAGCGGAGCCCTTTGCAAGCGCGACGCAAGTAGGAAGCTCCACGATGCCACATAAGAAGAACCCCATATTATGCGAACGAGTCTGTGGACTTGCCAAGATCCTCCGAAGCCTGACAATCCCCGCCTTGGAAAACGTCCCAACGTGGCATGAGCGGGATATAACCCAATCTTCCGCTGAACGATTCATCCTCCCTGAAGCCTGCATCCTCTTGGAGTATATGCTGTCCCTCATCACGCGGGTGCTTCGCGGCCTTCACATCGACCGCGAGAAGATGCGAGCGAACGTGGACTTAACCGGAGGAAGAGCGATGTCAGAGAGCATCATGCTCGCTCTAACCAAGAAGGGATTTGGGCGGCAGAAAGCCCACAGCCTAATCAGAGACGTCTCGCTACAGAGCGAACAGGACGGCACACCCTTCCGGGACGACCTCCTCGCTCATCCAGAGATACGCCAATATTTGTCGACCCGTGAGATGGATGAAGCGTTAAACCCAAAGAACTATCTGGGAACCACCCTAGAGCAGATTGACGCAATGATTAAAAAAACTGAAACGGAACGTGAAAAGAGAGTCACCTGCCATTAAACCAGGACGCTAAAACCACATCCGCATAAGAGGATGGAAATTCTGGTTTCTGAAAAGGTTTTTAGTTCAAGAGAACGGGTCAACTCATTACCGCTGGGTCTCGAAAAATAAACTTATATTCTGTACACCTGCTATCTCCTATGAGGTAATAGTGTTTTGAAAGTCGTGGATATCAGACCATTCTCAAATCCACTCGTCGGAAAGGTCCTTGGTAGACCCCTCTTCCGAGACGCAATCAACTCCATGGGAGACACGGTCATCTGGACGTTTACCGAGATACTCACCGATACGGGGATTACCGGTATAACTCCCTACAACATTTCGCCGGAAATGCTTGCTCTTCTGAAGCCCGCCGTCATCGGTGAGGATCCGATGAATATCCAACGGATCTGGGATCAAATGTATTGGAGATGTTTCAACCTAGGTCGAAAGGGATTGCCCATCATCGCGATGAGTCGAATAGATATAGGATTGTGGGACATCATTGGGAAACAGTTGAAGACGCCCGTGTACAAGCTTCTCGGCGGATTCAGGGACCGTGTGCCTGGCTACGGAAGCGGAGGTGGTATCTCTCTCAGTAAGGAGGAGCTGGTCGCGGAGCAGATGAGCTGGATTGCGGAGGGCTTCAAAGCGGTTAAGATGAAGCTGGGGCGACGTGATCCTCGGGAGGACATCGAGCGGGTGAAGGCTGTTCGAGCGGCCATTGGACCGAACATCGACTTCATGGTGGACGCCAACAACGGGTGGTCGGTCAACACCGCCACGCGTATGGCCAAACGGCTTGAACATTTTGACGTGCGATGGCTTGAAGAACCCGTAATGGCGGAGAACTATGAAGGCTACGCCCAGGTTAAGGCGTCGACTGAGATCCCTATCGCAGGCGGTGAGAGCGAGTACACGAAATTCGGGTTCAAAGAGCTCTTTCACAGGGATTGCATCGATGTTTGCCAAGCCGATGTTGGAAAAGTAGGTGGAATCACTGAGTACATGAAGATAGCAGCGATGGCAGAGGCCTACAATTTGCCCATGTGTCCCCACGGTCGCGGACTGGTAAGCGCCCATTGCGTCGCCGCGACGCCAAACGGCATGATTGTAGAGTTTTTCGACGCGAACCACTATACTAACACCACGATACGAACCTTCCAAGAAGAGACAGGACACCGATTTATGCCTCACAGCATTCGTCCCGTCAAGGGGTGGATCGACATGCCAACCGTGCCCGGTCTTGGCTTAGATCCTGATCTGGAGGCAGTTGAAGCGTATCGAAGTAAGTATGGAACGATCACAGCGGAAGTGGCTCGCAGAACCTTACGGCCCGTCAACAACAACCTCTACCTATCACTCTAAGCAGAGCAGATGCTCCATCGTGACCGATTCAGTCGAAGGCATATCCTCCCATGAGAACCCAGATTAAAAGGTCTAACTTGTCAGAACTCGAAGAGCAATCAGGGAACACTGTGGGGTGCGTTTTTCCGTTCAAACTGGTTCATCTAGGTTCAGGCTTGCTGGTTTGACTCTTATTTCTTCGCAACTTAGATTTTAACACGTATCCAGTCGCTTATGCTCACAATTAAGCCTATCTCCACCGACTCAATTCTCAAATTATCTTGTATAAGAAGACCAAAACTGATTTGAGGGTTCCTAATCAGATGCTTGGCTAGCTTTATAATGGAGATATAAAACATTCAAATAATTGGACAGAAATGATATGGGACTAGTTAATTGGTGATATTTGGAATGCAGATTGCTGGTTTTGATGTCTCTCAAGTGGTTAAAATAGTTGTGGGTTTAGTGGTCACTTACGCATTCTCTAAAATTGCGTCGAAGATTCTTGAAAAACTGTTCGAGAAAACTCCCTTTCCTGAGCAAATTGAGAAAAGCATCCTAAAAACCTCTAAATACATAGTTTTTGTTCTTGGGTTATTAATAATCATTTCAATGGTGGGCGTTGACCTCACCTCCATCCTCGTTAGTTTAGGGGCTTTCAGTATTGCAATAAGCTTCGCCACTAGCAACATAATTCAAAACTTCATCTCAGGGATAATTGTGATGGGAGACCGTTCTTTCAAGGTTGGAGACGAGATTAAGATACGGACTTATGAGGGAGTGGTTATGAAGATAGGCATCAGAACAACGGTATTAAAGGACAAAGAGGGTAACACAATATACATACCCAACTTATTATTCATAACCAACCCCGTGAAGAGGAAGAACAACGGAAAAGCTACCTAGAAATAATTTGGGTTTGAGCTTAATTTTTAACCCATTTCACTTCTTTTTACCTTTTAAAATCTATATAAGACTAGCGAACTAGAGATTTTGGGTCCCCCAGTGCATTCGCACTAGCAGTTGGTTACAGCAGTCATTCCTCGATGTAAGCACTCAATGACAATGCGTGTGATACGCGTAATAGGATTGGAAGTATACTTCGTATTAGAAACATAGTTATTAGATATTAGAGATTTTACACTAAAAAGTCACGATGTTATTTGGAGTATGAAAAGTTTGATAACTCTAATCACATGGAAAATAGACTCAATATTTATGCCACGCTAGCTCTGGAAAATCGACTCAAGAGGGTGGTATAAATGCGGCAGTGGCCAACGTTGCTCTTGAAAGTAGCAATGCTGCGGAACGGGGGATTTCAATAGAAAATGAAAAGATTTATCCTCTCTGCTCTCGATGGTGAAGACCTCAATCTTATGTTAGCGAAAATACTCGCCAGTAATTAAATTCATCATTAGGAAAATGATCTCTATTGATGATGTTATCGATGCTACGTAAAAACGCAACAACAACTCGAAAAAAACTCCTTGAGGCATTCTCCTCATCGTTTTCTGTTACAATACGACTAGAAATCTAGTTAGCTATAATACCTAAAAAACAGTTCTATCATGGTTTATGGAAGATAATAATCCAACGTTCCTTCGTAAGGCTCAAACCAGCTCGCGAATACATCTTTAATCATAAAGGCTTTTCTGCAAACTAAGCCCTTAAATAAGCTCGTTCTTAGAACGGCGGAAGAAAATTGAATATACAATTCCTGCTAAAATAATTGCCAGCAATACATAATCCAATATGTTTTCAGCAGTCACTCCAAGTAGTATACCTCTTTGCCACCATTCCAGCTCAACGGCCTCCTGGACAATTTGAATCATATGCATTCGCTGTCCCTTTATACTTCTTTCTTCTCAATACTTTCTTTTAGTTAGCTCTATCCCTTCACCTTATCCTTGAAGCATTATATTAAATTTAAGGCTTACCTTTTTACATCTCAAACTAGTGTTTTACCCTCATACTGGTATCGTACTAGCCAGCTAGGAGACAATTTTAACGTCTGGCTAAAAAAGACGTGTTATCTGTTAAGTATCTGCATATATCCTGGCTAGTTAGGGAATGTTTATTCCGCTTTTTCTGCTAGGGAAATGCTTGCGAGCATCATCTGCCTAGGTTCATCGTCGACCAGGACGCCTTTTTCTATTGGTTTCCGGGGATGGCTTTGTATTACTAGGTTTACATCTAAATCGAGTAGTCGTTTAATGGAGTTGATGTAGATGTCTTTGTCCATCCGGATAAGGTTAATTCGATCACCACAGAGGGTGTCACCCACAATTAACAGTTTCTCCTTCGCTTGATACAAGCAGATGTTTCCAGGAGTGTGACCTGGCACATGAATGACCTTGAAGGTTCGATCACCCAATTCAACCAGATCACCGTCGTGGAGCTTGACGTCCACGTTTTCCACAGCATCTGCATCAAGCTCGTGAACAGCTATTTTAGCCTTTGTCTTCTCTTGAAGTACGTGATTTCCCTGAATGTGGTCTCCGTCCCTATGCGTGTTTACGATGAAGGTGACTTCGTCGAGACTGCGTCCCATTTCTTGAAGGAACGGAACGAGGCTATCCATAATTGTTCTCTCGAAGCCCGTGTCCACCAACCCGATGGCGTGCCGTCCGAGGACAACCGTAATCCCCACGAAGTTTCCTTCACGATGAATATACTTTAAGAAGTAGAGGTCGTCAGCAATTCGTTCAACATTTTCCATTTTAAACACCCAACAACCAAGGTATGATTGTGTAGAGGCTTTATATAACTTCCTTGTGATAAAAAAAAGTAATCGATGTGAAAGATGATAATATGTGTTCCTTTTGCTTATTTTCCTCAGCCAAATCTCGACTAATAATCTGAGTTAAACTGCAATAGTACACTTTAGCTAGCCAATCATCATGGATGCTCTGTTTATCCGAAACGAAGTGGTGGCTTCAAGTAGACATATAAATAAACTATAAACAAATACCGTCTATTTATAGACAAGCTTCCTTTGAATTTGATGTCGTTCGTGAGCGAAATGTGATTAAGATACACGTTCCGGTTGTTGCCGATATGTTTGCGAAGGCTCTTAGGCGTATGTATGGGTTTCTATAAACTTGTTGTACGTGTTAGAACGAAAGGAAAACGAAGTTAAGCGCCACGACATGTAACTTGGTAATCAATAAGGTCTAAATATTCTCTTCTCCCTAAGGTGTATGAACGAGGGAAATATCCCCTGACGAGGCATGTTTGACGGTGAATGACGTTACCCTTCTTAAGCAACCCCTACTCGACGAGGCCTTGAAAGCCCTTCGTCGCGGACTCTCAAATCAGAGGACCGTCGTCATCGCAGGCGCCTGCAACGTCAAATATAACGGTCGAGCGCGATCAACCCTTGAAGATGGAGAGCGCCTCGTGATCGTGAAGGCCGATGGGAACGTTCTGGTTCATCGACCAACAGGCCTGGAACCAGTGAACTACATGCCATCAACGGGAAAAGAGAGGTCATCCGAGCTTACGCGTAGAGTGGGGATGCCGCAGGGCTGTCTTTTCGAGACCAGTGTTGACGGGTCGAATATGATACTTAAAGCGATTCAGCGCAAGTCCAGGGAGAGCCTCACCATCATCTTCCGCGAAGTCTATGCGATGACCCTGCTTAGTCTCGTCGATGCAGGAACATTCGCCTTACACGCCAGCGAAAAAGACATGCAGCTTGCGGTGCTTGCTCACCCAAATTTGATTGAAGAGGGTTTTCGCCCCATCACCTATGAGAAGCGTGTGACGCCAGGTTTCATCGATGTCTACGGCGTCGACGCACAAGGCCGGTTTGTCGTGGTGGAGATCAAGCGGAAGACAGGGAATAAGGCAGCTGCCCTTCAGTTGGCTAAGTACATGAAGGTGATTCGAGGTGACCGAGATGAAGGCGTCAGAGGAGTCTTAGCTGCGCCCAGCCTCGGACGAGGCGTCCAGAAGCTATTATCTACCTTGAACCTCGAGTTTACGCCCCTGGATCCTCGCCGATGCGCCGAATTATTGGATCGGGTTCGACGGGATGAAGGATTAGACGCCTATTTCAGGTCGTCCAGTTGAAGCTGAGACTTATACTTGAACTGCTGCCCGTATAAGGTCTGAAGCCTGTCGAGAGTACCCGTGTCTTCCAGCCCCTTATCCACACGGATACGAGTGATACGCGCGAAGCGAAGAGCGAATCGCGGGGGATATCGTGAGCTCCGCTGAATCTCGTTGAAGACCACTTCAACGACGATGTAGGGCTTCACGTAGACAGTGTGGCGAATCTCCATCGTTTTGACCTGTTATAAGCGGCTTATCATCTCTTGGAATTCCTTGTCAGTCAGGCCTTTGAAGGTTTTTCCCACGCTCCAAAATGCCCCAATCTTCGCATTCCACGCTGCGAGGTGATAGTTGCTGAGCCACCCTGTCCGCCGCCCGTACCCCAAATCCGCCGCAGTTATAACCAAATCCAGTGATTCAACGGGCTAAATCTTGAACCACTGTTTCCCCCGGGTTCCTAGTGTGTAGCGGCTGTTTAAGGCCTTGGCCACGATTCCTTCGTGGCCCTGTTTCATCGAGGAGTTTAGGAAGGCTTGCGCCTCAACGACGCGAACGGTGACGATCCTGTTGGCTAGGAGGGTTAGCTTGACAGAGTTCTCTGCGCTAAACCCAGTCACCTTGGGGTTTTAGTGCATCATGTTCTTCTGTATATAGTGAATGTCTAGTGAATGAATGAAGGCGTGATGGTATAACAAAAAGTACAAAAAGCAGTACTCTGGATTACGAGATAGAAAAAGGGGCATCCCAACCCAATTTATGCGGGGGTCGCCAAGTTTGGTCAAAGACGATTCGAAAAGAACCGTTGAACGCGCAGGGCTTAGGACCCTGTCCTGTAGGGCTTCGTGGGTTCAAATCCCACCCCCCGCACCAATTTACTAGTACAGATTAAATACCGTTTTTACCATCTTTTTATTGATGATTCATGCCCAGAACCAGCAGAGGGAAGACTGAAACCGTCAAACAGAGGGCGATTTACGTATATCTACCATCGCTGAAGATAGCAGAGGACTGGAAGAGTAGAGCAAAGAAATCGGGGACTTCAATCTCTAAGTTTGTTACGGAGCAGGTTGAGGATTCCATCAGAAGAGAAGAAGGTGAAGAAAGTTACCTCAATCGTCTGGACCTCATCAATCGTTTAAAAAAGACAGAAGAGGAGCTGAAGACGCTCAGAAACGAGAATTGGCTCTTGAAGAAGTTGGTAGACAATTTAGATACTGAGCTGAAACGTCATAGGGCGAAACCTTTTCTAGAAGAGGATTTTGAAGGAGTTAGAGGCTTCGGAAAGGAACTTATTGAATTACTCAAGAGGGAAGACACGTATACAGGCGATGAAATCCTAGACCATTTGAACATTGATCCTTCTGATACCCAGCTAATGAAGGCAATCAACAACCAACTCGAGATACTCGAGAACTATGGATTGGTTGAATATGAGGGAAGGGGCTGGAAGTTGAAAACATGACCCTGATACTGCTTCAAGACGTTGGTAAATTGATTGAGGATTTCTGTAAAGACTGCACCCTGAGAGGTCTGACAGATGAGAGCATTCGGAGGTATAAATCAAGCGTAGACATGTATGCTGGGTACTTTGAGAATGCAGACTTGACGGATGTAACTATGCAGATGTTGAAAGAGTATCTTGGTTACTTGAAGTTTGAACAAGGGGTTAAACAGAAGACGATTGAAAATAATTTCTCTGCTATGTCTGCGTTCTATGATTACCTTGTCTTTGAAGATATCACTGATTCTAATAAGATTCTCCCGTTTCGTAAGAGGTATTTGCGAATGTATAAACAAGGAAATGACAGCTCTCAGAAAAAGCTCTTGAGTGTCGAGGAAATGAGTCGATTAGTAAATTCCATTCTCGATCCTAGAAACAAAGCCATGGCGATTCTCCTAGCCAAAACGGGTATACGGCGAGGGGAGATGCTTAAGATTGATGTAGTTGACATAAACTGGAACGATTATTCCATCAAGTTGAAACCTAAGAAGAAGAGAAGCAATCTCACCGTCTTTTTCGATGACGAATGTGCCATAGTTCTGAGTAGGTGGCTTAAGGTACGAGAGCAACTTAAGCCAGAGACGAAAGCCTTGTTCGTGAGTTACCAAACTAATGGCAGACTGAGTAGGAACGGAGCCTATCAAGCGGTCATGAAGTACGCCAGACGATTAGGATTCCACAATTCCGATTCTGATAGACTTGAGGATCACTTTGGACCTCACTGTTTCCGACACTGGTTCACCACATGGCTCCTCCGAAGCGACATACAACGAGAATACGTGAAGGAGCTGAGAGGCGATAGTAGAGGAGAAGCCATTGACATCTATCATCACATAGACCGAGAAGATTTGAGAAAAGCATACTTGGCGTGCATACCAAAATTGGGAATTTGAAGCTGGCTTTAATTAATTACAGAGTTATTAGAACAGTGAAGACATACCTAGAATGTAGAATGGAGTAAATTACGCTTGGTTAAGAAAGTCGTCTTACCATAATAATGTCGTCTAAATACTTTCCATTCTTGAATAGACCATTGGCTATCCTTCCAGCTTCTTTGAATCCCAATTTCTCATAGACATAGATGGCTCTCTCATTAGAAGAGAAAACCCTTAGAGTTAGAATCTCTAAACCAATAGTCTCAGCGTTGGAAATCAGGGTTTTCAGCATTTCAGTTCCTATTCCCACGTCCCTAAATCCTTTCTTTATAATGATTCCCAGTTCTCCAACGTGGCTCTGATAACCTCTCTTTTTCCTTAATACAGAGTTAGCAACAACACTACCATGTACTTCGGCAACCAAACAAAATTCATTGTCCTTCTCAATTTTTACAAGGGTGCTTTCTAACCAATCTGCCTCTTCATCTCTCGTGACTTTTTGATACATTGAGATATCAGCAACTTCCTCAATAAGAGAATTTATCAACTCAAAAAAGTCATCTAAATCCTCCCATCTGGGAGTCCTAAGTATAACCTTTCTCCCATCATTAGCTTTGAACTTTTTTATGACTTTACCTGCTTTCATGACTCATTTCCACAGATTTAGAATGGCTTTGATTTTAAAGAACTTAGCGTGCGCTAATCTCTGATAAAGCCTTTGATTTGGGATTGAAGGGACTTAAACGATATTGTGAACAGAAGCCAATGAATACTAAGGTTTGCGAGGGTATTCACCTATTCATATTTCAAAAATAGTAGTTATACCTTAGCTTGATGAATCAACTTGATATTAATTAATTCTCTCAAAGTTATAGTCATATAAATGAGTGTAGAACACAAAGAAAAATAAGGGTTAGCTAAAAGAGGTGTATTGAATGTCGTTTTTTAAATGGGATGAAGGTCCAACAGATGAACTCACACCTCAAGTAAAACGGAAGGTCGTTCATCTTGAGAATGTTATGTTAGTTTACACTGAAAGGGAGGCGGGTGTCGAAATGCCTATTCACCAACATCCGCATGAACAGATTGGCTTAGTCCTCCAAGGCAAGGCAGAGGTTATTCTAGGCGATGAAAAAAGAGTGATCGGTCCTGGAGAAGGATATTTAATACCACCCAACATGAAACACGGTGGCCTTGTTGGAGAGGAACCGATTGTTCTATTAGCTGTGTTCTCACCTATACGAGATGACTTCTTAACAGAAGAGTGAATGCAAAACTTTACCTAAGGACTAGAGTAGGTGAAATAGGTCAGAACACGTCTCTCTTTTTTCAGTTTGATAAAAGACAAACCATTTTTTCATTTCTAAAGCATAGTCATTTATACCGTTTAGCACCGAAAAATGAAGTGATTGTGTAATAACATGCGTGCTAGTCGGATACGGATATTTTTGTTCGAGGTCCATCAAAATAACAGAAGGCTAATGTCTCCTTCGTAACCTTAGACTGCATATGCTTTTGACCACGGGGAAAATAGCAAAATATGCCTTCCATGGACATCCGGGTCCCATCGGGTAGCTCCACTTCTCCCGATAAACCCAAGGGTCATGGGTGGATACTTGAGGTCAGTCATAGAGCTAAAATTTTGATGGGGATAAATAGGACGAATTATTCGTCCAAGGATGAGGATAGATGATTCTGAGTAGTGTTGTTCTTAGGGCTTTACGGCTTGGTTTTTAAACAACAAGACATTTATTAGTATAGAGCAGTATTCAAGAGTGCCCTAAAGGGAGGACTGATTATGTCTGAAGACCAAAATGTTGTCTATGTTGGAAGAAAACCCGTGATGAGCTACGTCCTAGCAGTCATAACCCACATGAACAGACCCGACGCCAATGAGGTTGTGTTGAAGGCCAGGGGAAGAGCCATAACT
>Ga0164321_10000104_pt1 | contig 12054 bp, 26 predicted proteins | sample GuaBasSediGuay12_FD_121799 | JGI IMG/M metagenome (GOLD analysis project Ga0164321, IMG submission 121799) | Subseafloor sediment microbial communities from Guaymas Basin, Gulf of California, Mexico - Guay12, Core 4567-28, 21-24 cm | ecosystem: Environmental > Aquatic > Marine > Hydrothermal... | reverse complement strand
GATTTTAGGCAATCGGATTTTGACCCCCATTTGTGAAAGACCTAACTATAAACAAGTGATGAGTTTGTGGGAGGCTGAACGAAGGTGTAAGTATTACCCACAAATGAAACAATCTATGTTCACTCCACCAACAGGTTGTAGGGTGGTGCAAAGGAATGTCAATGGAACGACTAAGTATTGGGAGATGTTGTGTGGTTGCGACTTAACTGAAACCCCACTTATTACATCCCAACAGGCGATAGCCAAGATGAAGGAGTTAGCCTTCAATTGGACATAATAATGTTGGACTTTTACAAAATAATGTAATTTTGAAGATTTGACGAGTATAGATTACAAGATTTGAATTCCGATGTTCGGGATTTGAATTTAGAATATGGAAGGTGAACCACTAATGATGAAAAGAAGAGTTTTGATTCCAATAAAGAATCCCTTACAGGAAAAGGCTGATGAATATGTCAATATGCAAGATTGTCAAACCCTACAAGGGATGACTCGCATTGAAAGCCTTAGTGATGGCTACATTCTTTTCATTTATGCTAATTTTTCCATAACTTGCATCCGAGAATTGCCTAATGGAAAGTTTAGAATTGATGATTACCGCAACACTAACTTCTTTCCTAAAGAATCCATTGGACATACTGTGAGCGACTCTTTGAGGGAAAAGTGGCATTGGGAAGGCGTAGCCCATAATGCGGAAAAGCCAATGACCTATGCAAAACACGATAAAGTCATAAAAAAGATGAAAAATATCGCTTTCAATTGGTAAAACTCTAAATATGTGTAAAGAGTGGGTGGAACTCATGGAAAAACTGAACAAACTGTATGATGCTGTGTTTAACGAAGTTATGTCTTTACCTAACGAACCCCAAGCAGGTTTGACATATTGGAAAAAGAAAAAGTTATCTTTATCCACCGAACCGTTGCATGATTTACAATGGATAGTCATTGATGAGGAATTTGACCCTTACAATAGCAACGGAGAATTTCACATTGACCCTTCTTGGAGTGTTAGTATTGCGACACCCCTTCACTTTACCAATCAATTAAAGCGAATTCCTCGTATCAATGTTCCAAGCGAAAGAAAGATTATGCAAATGGCTTTGAATTCAGCACAAGCCGTGCGAAGTGGACTCCACGAATACAAGTATGGATTTTACGACATTGTAAGGAAAAGTTAGGCCAAACATACAAATACTTGTTCACCCAATCTCATCACATGAAAAGCATACTAAGATATGTTGGCGGCAAAAGTAGGGCTGTCAAACATATTTTGCCTTATTTAGAGGATGCGGAGGTTTTGTATTCTCCGTTTTTCGGCGGAGGTTCAATTGAGTTTGCCTTTTCCGAGAAGGGTAAAGTCATCGCTTGTGATTTGTATGAACCTGTGGCGGTGTTTTGGCAAGAAGCACTCAAAAATCCCTCCCTTGTAGCCGATAAAGTGCAATCATATTATCCTTTAGCCAAGACCCAATTCTATTCTTTACAGAAAGACCTGCCTCAATTGAAAAATCGCCTTGAGATGGCTTCTGTTTTCTATGTGTTAAACAGGGCTTCTTTTTCGGGTTCAACCAATTCGGGCGGTATGTCGCCTTCCCATCCAAGATTTAATCAAGCCTCTATTGATAGGTTAAGAAAGTTTTCAGCACCAAATGTTGAAATCCAACACAAAGATGCTTTTGATTTCCTTGAAGAATTGACCAAGATTGACCCCAAAGGAAAGGCAATTTATCTTGACCCACCCTACATGATTAAGAATTACTTGTATGGAAACAAAGGCGATATGCACAAGCATTTCAATCACGAAAAATTGGCACAAATTGTCAAGCGATTGGCTTCATTGGGTTGGAAGATAGTGTTATCATACAACAAAACCGACTTGATTGAACAATGGTATAGTAGTTTTCAAATCATTCCGCTTGAATGGAAGTATGGTATGAATGCTTCCAAAAAATCCGATGAGATTTTGATTGTAAATATGTGAAGGATTAAATACCAATCCCGACCATAATTTACCCATGAACCAACGAGAGTTATTGATTAAGCATTTTGAGTCCCGTTCTTCCATTTCGGGTGTTGAGGCGGCGACTATTTACAAGATTCGTTCCCTGCCTCGCCGTATTCTTGATTTGAAGCAAATGGGCTATCAATTTGAGAGTGAATGGCGCACAGACCCGACAGGTCAAAGATACAAGAGATACACATTGACAGGCGTTCCCGATATTGAAGGACACTCCTTTTCCCATTACACCAATGCTTAGATAAGCCTTCGGACAAGTGATACTTATGGCTCTAACTGCTGACGACTTGAAAAAGCAAGAAACTCCTGAATTAGAAAAAATCATGGTTCTCATTGAAGAAATCCTTGAGAGTCGTAGTGATAAATCCGCCGAAGTCGCTGTTGGCGATAAGGTTTCCTTTGAGATTCGTAAAAACTGCGTCATTGAAGGCGAAGTTTTGGCCAAGACCGACAAGCGTGTTAAGGTTCACACTAACAAGATTTCGGGCGTTTATCAAATTGCGAGCAAGAAAATCAACATTTTGTCGTCATCCACGCCCGGCGATGACGGCGATTTGTCACTAAACGAAGAAGAGTGATTCCATGAAAAACTTCATTGATGAATACCGAAAGTTTCGCCATCTTGTTCGTGAGGACATTGGAGATTTGAGCGAAGAAGACATCATGTTGCTTTTTTCAATGTATCTTGAAAGACCGCAATACAAGAACCCCTTCGCAGGTCTTGAAACCTTTTTCAGTCAATACTCATCTTTGTTCAATTCTAATAATCATCCAAATGATGACCCCGAAGACCCTGACTTTGATGACGACCCATTTTCTAACAATACTACCGCAGGGCGTTAGAAAACCTTATTAGTGCGAAATGGGTGGGATATTTATGAAAGTCATCGCCCTTGACATTGAAACGGCTAATCTTGACATGAATGCCGAAGGTTTGGCATTTGATAATCCGAAAGGATGGAAAACTGCCGTAGTTTGTATGTATGATTCAAAGGATGGTTTGAATTCCATCTATGTTCACCCCGACAATTACGATGAAGTAGTGCGTAAGTGCGGAGGCAAGTTAGGAATTGTTTTCAAGTTTGAAATGCTCGCCTATCACTTGCGAAATGCAAGAAATGATGGATATTTACTCCTTACCCATAATGGAGAAGGCTTTGACTTCCCAATTATGAGCAAAACACAAAAGCAAGGTGGCGTGGGTTCTGTCAAATCACTTTTGGAAAAGTGGCCTGAACATCAAAAATTGGATATGGCACAATATCTCAAAAGTGAAACGGGAATTCGCTATCGTTTGAATCACCTAATACACGGACTTCTTGGCGAAGATGAATCAAAAATCATGGATGCGGCGAATGCCCCGATTGAATGGAACAAAGGAAACCATGAAGAAGTTATTCGCTATTGTATTGATGATTGCCACAAAACCTATCATGTCTTTTTGAAGGCAAAGGATATTGGTTATTTCACGGCTATTGGAAAAGATGAATATGTTGATGTTCCCTACGCCCCACCGATAAGGCTTGAATAAGGAAGTGATTATTATGGTTGATTGCCCTACTTGTGGTTGGAAAATGACTAAACGGAAAGAGTATGAAACAGGTGGATATGTTTTCGGACATTTTTATTGTAATTCTGTCAAGGCTTGTCCAACCACCATCAAAGTGAAAGCCCCTACGGAATGGATGCTTGAAACAGGGCGTTGGAAAAGTGAACCTTTATCAAGGAGTTAGGAGAAGTGAAAGCACATGGATTCTATCACGATTGGATTTTTCGCTTTTACATGGATTTTCTTCCTTTGGCTTGCATGGTTTGGTTGGCAAATGATTCAATCAATTCTTGACCTTAATGATGAAATTTTCGGTCATCTTGGCTTGAAGAAAGAGGAAATTAAAATGGTTGAAGGACAAATGAGCCTCGCTGATTTTGCCGAAGAAGAGTGATACTATGGATGAAGAATTGAGAACCTTTGTGGAAGAAAAATGGGGTATTTACGAACAAGCCCTCGCTAACAAAGATGCCCTGTTGGGTCGCCATCAACATACAATGGCGTTAATTCGCACATTAGCATCAGTCATGGCTTTGGGAATGTCCGTTCTTATTGCTTACAAGGTGTGGTAATGAAATTAAGAGGAAGGGATTTTTGGCGACCCATTTTTGGTCTTATCGCCCTGCAACCATTGACGATTCTTTGGTGTTATTTGTTTGATATTCCTTATTTTGAAAATCTTGGAATCTTTTCCATAGTTTGCACATTGTATCTCATTCCTATCTATGCTTGGTATGAAGGCAAGTGCGATGAGTTAGATAAAAACGAAAATGTGGGGTGGCCGTATTGAGAATTCCTGACCCTAACGAACCACCATTTCCATACAATTTGCCCGTTTCCGATGATTTTGATGTTAAAGCATTATTTTTGTTGGTTAGTGAACTCCAAAACCGAGTCAAAAATTTGGAAAAACGCATACGATATTTAGAATCGGAACAGAATCGCAAAGATTTTTCAAAAAGGCGATGATTATGGGTTGGAAGGAAAAGGATTGGAAGAAAAGCCGAAATCAAAAGGGCGGAGAATCCCGCCGACAGATTGAGGAAGAAATGTTGAGAATTCAAGGACTTATCTTATGTTCAAATTGTGATTTGGCTTACTCGTTGTATCAACCAAGATGCCCTCATTGTGATGAACCTAACAAAAGTCATTACCCCGCAAAAGTATGAACGCTTATTAAGGTAGTAGCCCTTTAGATAGGACATGGCTCTAAATGTAGTGAACCTATTGGCGACTTCTCGCTTTGCAGAATATCTTGACCTTGACCACTTTTCTATTGAGGCAGATGTTGATTTTGACCCCGATAGGTTTCCCGGATTGACTTACAAGATTGACGACCCTAAAGTTTGCGCTCTTATTTTCCGAAGTGGAAGAATCGTGATTACAGGGGCTAAAACTCTTGAAGATATTGAAAAAGCACTTACTATCACCCACAAAGCATTGATTGACAATGGTTGTGATGTTTGGCCTTCTTACGATTACTCAATTGGTAATGTTGTAGTTACACATGATTTGGGGCGAGAATTGAATCTCGCTACACTTACCGTTAGCCTTCCTATGGCACGAACAGAATGGGAACCCGAACAATTTCCCGGCTTGATTTATCGCTTGAAAGATGCCACAGGAGTTTGCTTGATTTTCTCATCGGGCAAGTGTGTTATTACAGGTAATAATTCCCTTGAAGATGCTCAAGATGCGGTCAATGCGCTGATTACTGACCTTGAAAATTTGTGAACCCATAAATACCCGTTGGGACAATAGGTGTTTCATGCGTTCCATTCGGGGAATTCGTTCCCCATATTTTGACTTGGAGAATCCCGCTAAGTCATGGACAGCAAAAGCCTCCGATTTTTCCGATGATTATACCGTTGGTGGACAGGTTGGACAGACCAATACGAAAGGCAAGATGGAAGATATTGTCAATTTGTTTTATGACAGATACCAAAAGGTAGCCGATATGTTGAGAAACCAAGCAGGTTTCAAGGCTTCGGGAACAATTAAGCAAATCCAAAAAGAAAAGAGAAAGAATCGCACTTACAATATCGTAGGTATTGTTTTGGATTTACGGAGAACCAAAAGTGGAGGCAAAATGGTTACAATTGAGGATATGTCTTCCACAATTGATGTTTTCGTAAGAAAAGACGACCCTGCGTGTGCCACTATCTTCAAAGACGAAGTGCTTGGCATTTCGGGTCGCTTTGGGGATGATGGAAGAATGTTTTGGGTGGACAGGGTGGTTCACCCCGATTTGCTACCGAAACACCAAAACAAAGGCGGTGAAGAATTTGACCCTGTATCAATTGCATTCATTTCCGATTTACACATGGGTTCAAAGAAATTCTTGGAAAAAGAATGGGATAAAATGGTTGATTGGATGAATGGGACAGATGAAACGGCTCAAAATATCAAGTGGTTGGTTCTAAGTGGAGATGTTATTGACGGCATTGGTATTTATCCCGGACATGAAGAAAACATTTGCATAGCAAACTCGTTTGACCAATACGAAATGTGCGCTCGGAAGTTAGATGAATTGCCCGACCATATTACACCAATTTTACTTCCCGGCAACCACGATGCGGTGCGACCTGCTGAACCGCAACCAATGTTAGAACCCGGCGTTCAGCAAAAATTCAATTCCACCATTCATGTTGGCAACCCTGCAAGGATTAACCTATCGGGTATTGATGTGTTATCCTATCACGGAAAGGGTATTGACGATATTGTTCCGAGAGTGGAAGATGTTACTTACGACAAACCTCAAGAAGCGATGAAACTAATGCTTCAAAAGCGACACCTTGCCCCGATGTGGGGTGAAAGAAACGCTTTGAGTCCCGAAGAAGAAGACCAAATGATTATTCAAGAAGCACCCGATATTTTCGTGACAGGACATACTCACGCTCATGCTACTGAATGGCATCGTGGAATACCCCTCGTAGTTTCATCAACATTTCAAGGAGAAACGGATTTCATGCAAATGATGGGCTACAAGCCTAAAATGGGGTATTTGTCAATTTACAATGTCCAAAACCGTCAATTTAGAATCGCCCAATTCGCAGACAATTCTTGAGTAATCTTCATATAGAAGAACCCAATCGTCAAGGTATGGCTCGCACTTATCGCAACCACTATCCTTCTCGCCTTGACCGCAAGATTCGTTCCCTTGAGGCTGATGTTATTTACAGTAGCAAGGCTAACAACCGCATTCGTTCTCGCATTCACGCTGACGCTGACCTTCGCTACGCCTTGAAGGTTTAGATAGGTAATGCAACAATTGTAGGTTAATGCCTTACATCACGCCCGATAAGCGAAATGACTTAGACGACCCGTTGGCATCTTTGGCGGCAAAAGTTATCGTGGAAGATTCAAAGGGTCAAGCAGGGGTGTTAAATTATTGCATTTCCGCCCTCTTTAACGAGGTCTTGAAGACAAGAGGACTCAATTACCGTAATGTCAATGAATTGATTGGCGTTCTTGAGTGTGCCAAATTGGAACTTTACCGCCGAGTAGCAAGCCCCTACGAGGACTTGAAGGTGGAAGAAAACGGTGATGTTTTTGACTGTTGATTACTTCAAGAAATACGGCGACTCATCGGGTGGCACTCTCAACGACATTTGTGAAGCGTTTCGTTTGGCGGCACGCAAAGCCTCCATTTCGGTTATTTCCCTCCAACAAAAACACCGAATCATTTCCGCCGACCATTTGCTCGCTGAAATTGACCGACACCATCACGAAGAGTGTGATTGTGGTTTGAAATCAAATTCCACAATAGCAAAAATGGCTCAAAAATTGTATGAAGCCCAAGATACAGAACAAGGAAAAGCCATTTTGAAGAGAAAAGGAGAACAAAAGTGGGATTTGGACACTTGCCATCGTTGGATGGGTAATCTTATGGGCAAGAATTCCTTCAAAGGAAAGAAGATGGAAGATAAAGCCATCAAAGATTTGAAAGTCCACATTTGGAAATACAAAGTGGAGAAAGCCGATGAGGAAACTGATGTGGCGCACATGGTTGATTTGGTAATGAAACAAAATGATGAAATCAAAGCAGGGATTCAAGTTAAGCCCGATTCTTTTTATCGCATGAATCTTCCCTATGTCCAAAAACTTCACGATGAATTGGATTATCCCGTTCATCATTTGATTTACGATTCCGAAGGAGAGTGGACAAATTACCTTGCCACCATTTCTAACTTCTTGTAGGCGATTATATGATGAAGCAATTTACTACCCAAGATATTGTCAATGACGAAAATCTCATTGACATTGGCGAAGATTTATGGGTGGAATTGAATGAAGTCATGTCCAAAGATGAAATTAAACAATTGATTAGCGATGCTATTGAGAATCACAAGGTAAGAATGCCCATGATTCAAATTACCGAAGATGAAATGCGTCAAGCCTTTGAAGATTTGAAAAATCTTGATACGACAGATTTAATCAAAGAAGGTGTTTTTACATCTCGTTATCCATTTCAAGCAATCAAAAACGATGAATATATTGATACCAACAGGACAGGATTGAAAGCCTCAAATTATTTTCATCAAGAAACTCGTTGGAAGTGTGATTCCATCAATTCACCAAGCCCTTTTCGCACATGGACACAAGAAAGATTTCGTTTGACTCTTTTCAAAGCCTTATGGACATTGAAGTTTGATAAAATCAATGAACAGAATTTGAGGTCGGCTATTGCTTTGAGAAAGTATATTGCCGCCCAATTTAGCCCTGCATCAGCCAAAGCCATTTATGAAAGGTTTGAATCAAAGAAAGTGCTTGATTTTTCTTCGGGTTGGGGCGATAGGCTTCTTGCCTTTGCATCGTGTGAAAACACGGAACATTACACAGGAATTGACCCTAATATCGCCCTTGTTGAAGGATATGAACGCCAAATTGCCGAATATGGCGGAGATAAAGAGTATCGTATGATTGTAGGTTGTGCCGAAGATGTTGTTCTTGAAGAGGAATTCTTTGATACAGTTTTTACATCACCACCATACTTCAATGTGGAAAAATACACGCATGAGGAAACACAATCTTTCAAGAAATTCCGAAAATTGGATGATTGGTTGGATAAATTCTTGTTTAAGGCACTTGACAACGCTTGGAAATCGTTGAAGAAAGGAGGCCACATGATAATCAACATCTCCGATGTATATTCAAATCATAGAGTGAATCAGTTATGCGACCCCATGTGCGAATACATGGAAAGCAAAACCGATGCCGAATTTCAAGGCACTATGGGATTGAGAATGAATAAGCGACCTAACTCCAAAGCGGGTAAAATAGAGGGAGTTTTTGCTGAACCCATGTTTGTTTGGAGAAAACTTTATTAACCTGTTAGACACACGAAGGTTTGTCAAAGGGCGTAAAAACCTAATGACCGAAGTGGCTCGTTTTCTTTGAATACGGGCATGGTGGCGGCATTTTCCCTTCGGATTATGCCTCTCAAGCCTCTATCGCCTCTATTGGCCTCTTGGAGTGAATGGGATGACACAATGCCACACAAACGGTTCGCCAACCTCTTAACAATGTTAATGCAAGACCCTGTGTGTTGATGGAAACAATGTCTTTCAAACTTCTCAAAGCATACTATAAGCATACTATAAGCATACCTGAAGCCGACTGACCCGCAATATCATGTCGCCACCACACTTCACCTTTCTCACGGAAGGGTGGGTGTCCGTTGGTGGTCATACATCGCAACGATGGCTTGAGGGTTTCCTCCTTCTCCTTGAGCCATCTTGATTCAACACGACCATACATCATAGGACTCGGTGAAAATCCGACCTGCACCCACCCTCCACCTTTACATTCAAATACAAGGTAGCATAATTGTTTATTGTGCAACGACCTTCGCTTCCGCTAACTAAGCAAACGAAAATCAATGGTTTGCTTTCTTTTGACATAATTGATAAAGCGGTAGCCCGTAAAATGATAATTGACAATCATTATTCTCATTCATGGTATCACATGATGGGAAAAGCCAACATTGGTGTTTTCAAAGATGGTGAATTACTTGGCGTAGCATCTTATGGTGCTATCAAAGTCCCTAACTCATTCAAGTCCATTTCCGAAGATATTGAAAAGCACGAAATTGTGGAATTAAATCGTCTGTGGATTGATGATAAATTAGGAAAAAACGCTGAATCTGTGCTTATTTCCAAATCTTTGTCAATTCTCAAGCACTATTTCCCCGAAATCAAAGTCGTTCAATCGTTTGCTGATGGTCGTTTAGGTTGTGGCGCAATTTATCAAGCAAGTAATTTTGGCTACTATGGATTCCACGAAACCGAATTCTTTGAAAATACCGAAGGTCGTTGTTTTCACGAAATGGTTTTCCACACATCAAGTCGCCCATTGGTTATCACACGCAATTTAGAAATGCTTGACAACCGATTTCGCAAGTTTAAGACCCGAACATATCGCTATCTTTACTGTCTTGACCGAGATGTTAAAATCAAATTGGAAAAACAACCTTATCCGAAGATTCCACCTTTCAAAGAGTATTTGGAGTGGAATTTGAGTCAAGAAAAATGCAATCGTTGGATTCAAAATTGCCTTCGTTATCAATTTGTTAAACTTGAAAAAGATAAATTTCGTTTTACATTTGATGATGGGAAATATACCTACACAAAGAAAATGTGGGAGGATGGAATTCACCCAAAATCTTTATTAACCTGATTCAATCACCGTGATAATATGGCTAAAATTTGCTACATTCTAAGAGGACTACCCGGAACGGGAAAATCTATGCTTGCTGATGCACTCGGTAGTGAGGGTTCAATTTTTTCCACCGACTCCTATTTCATGGTTGATGGTGAATATCAATTTGACCCATCTAAACTCGGTGAATACCATAAGCGAAATCTTGAGGATGCAACCGCATTCATGGAACGATTTGGCCCACATACCACCCCTGCCACTTGCGTCATTGATAATACCAATACCCAACATTGGGAATACGCATCTTATGTTGATGTGGCTAAGAAAAATGGTTTCATAGTGCAAGTAATCACCGTTGATTGGGATTCTAAGCACTTTGCTCTCTATGCCGAGCGCAATTCTCATGGCGTTCCGATTGAAGCAATTCAAAGAATGGCTGAAAGGTGGGAATGATTATGGATTACACAAACATTGTTTCTAATTGGTGTCCTATTTGCTACAATATGTCCGAAGGACAGGATTTAATCGGTGGGGAATTTCACCCCTCTTATCCTTATGAGAAGAATGTCATGGTTTGGCGTTGCGAGAAAGACCATCGTTTGAAGGTTCAATTCTCCGCACCACATAAGAAGATGGATATTTACGGATTGTGATAACATGGATTGGGTAAATACCCTTCCTATAATTCTTGTTCTCGGTATCTTTGTCGTTATTTTTGGAAATCTCTTATATGATTCTTTGAAAACATTTGTGGCGCAAAAAGAGCCTAAATGCCCCGCCCTATGTTGTGAAGATGAATAAAATTAAATAGCCGTTCAATCCATCACCCATTATGAACATCTTTTTCTTATCGGAAGAACCTAATGAAGCGGCAAAGATGGCTTGTGACCGACATTCCATCAAGATGATTTTGGAAAGCGCACAAATGCTCTCCACAGGGTTAAGGCAACATGGCTACGATGAATCCAAGCATGAAGATTTAGACCCACGCTTTGAAAAGTGGGTTTATGGTATCACTCACGCTAAACACCCCTCAACGATTTGGGCGGGTAAAACAAGAGCGAATTTTGAATGGTTGCTTGAACACGCTTTGGCTCTATGCCGAGAATATACCGCACGATATGGTAAATTCCATAAGAGCGAAGAAATCTTGTATCGTTGTGCTGATTTGAAGCATTGGATTCCCGCAGGTTGTTTGACCGTTCCGCCGAAGTGCATGGGTCTTGAATACAAAGTGGGCGATTCTAATTGGAAAGATGTTGTTGCCTCGTATCGTAAGTATTACCGATTAGGCAAAAATTACATGAATAAAGGTAACGGCCCACAATGGAAGAAAATCCCCTCTCGGAAACCTTCGTGGTTTTAGTGTCAAATTTGACAAAAATTAGGCGGCTGAAACAGACAGCAAGACGAAAAACCACATTTAAGATTTGGAAGCCCGAATTATTAGATAGTCGGCAAGGGTAAATTACCGTATGGCGAGTCCATTAACTGCAACATTGACTATGTTTAGTATTCAAGTCGGTTTTCCCTTAGCAGGTATTTTGGTTGCTAATAAAATGTTCTATGCTCAAAGGCACAGGAAGTTTCGCTACGGTGTAGCAATAACCGCTTTCGCTTTCGGTGGTTGGTATTTATCCACTTACTTTACCACAAAGTATCTTGAAAATGTTGAGATTACTCTTAAAGCATAAGCCTTGATATACCCCTTCGTATAATCATAGATTATGTGGGAGTATTGGTTTGAAGCCATTGTGATTTTTATGCTGTTAGGTATTTCGGGTCGCATTTACATGATGGGTCGTGAATTATCGGACTTCCATGATTG
>Ga0164321_10000103_pt1 | contig 12092 bp, 7 predicted proteins | sample GuaBasSediGuay12_FD_121799 | JGI IMG/M metagenome (GOLD analysis project Ga0164321, IMG submission 121799) | Subseafloor sediment microbial communities from Guaymas Basin, Gulf of California, Mexico - Guay12, Core 4567-28, 21-24 cm | ecosystem: Environmental > Aquatic > Marine > Hydrothermal... | reverse complement strand
TATGTACAATGTGTACTGGTTGTACGGTCAGCCTCAAAGAAGCTAATAAGGAATTAAAAGAAAACGATAGATTAAGAGCTGAAGTGAATAAGAAGCTTCGCGTGATTGGTCGAGAGTACACAGGCGGGATAACTGTTAAACATTTTGCCAAGATTCTCCACGAGGATATAGGATTAGAAAAAATAAAGAGTGAAGTAAAAAAGAGTCTGGAAGCTTTAACGATCGCTTCCCATTATGGCTGTCATTATCTAAAACCGTCACGTGTCTTCGGTAGAGATGAGGACCCAGAGTTTCCAAGTTCCTTAGATGAGTTAGTCGCTCTCACAGGTGCCAAGAATATCGACTATGAGGATAAAACACAGTGCTGTGGGGGAAACATACTCGGTGTGGATGAAAACGCTGCATTGAACATTGCAAGTAAAAAATTAAATCATTTACAAACTGCGGCAGCAGACGCGTTAAACCTTGTCTGCCCGCTGTGTAACGTCATTTATGATAAAAATCAAAGAGTCATAGAGAGGAGACTTAACAAGGAGTATGAGCTTCCAGTCCTCTTCTATCCACAGATTCTGGGGCTTGCCCTGGGTATCAACCATGAGGAGTTAGGTTTTAACATGAATAGGACTAAGGTTTCCAAGATATTAAGCAAAGTATGACTGTTCTACCTCAAGTAAAGGAGCGCGACAACGTGGAGGAGGAAGATAAAACTTTCAAAGAAATATAGGAAGGAGTCATCAATAGAACTCCGTGTTGAAAATGTGGAGGATGTTTCTTCTTTTACTATGCCGGGAGGTAATTAAATGGTTTTGAGAGCGAACAGGAGCAAAAGATTTTGATAGTGGAAAGTAGAAAAGTCGTTATGGTGATCGGCGGAGGTATCGCAGGAATTCAAGCTGCCATTGATCTTGGCGATATGGGAATAAAAGTTCATCTTATTGAGAAAACACCAAGCATTGGGGGCAGGATGGCGCAGCTTGATAAGACTTTTCCAACAAATGACTGTTCGATCTGTATCCTTGCACCCAAGATGGCTGAGTGCTTCAGACACCCAAATGTTACCTTGCATACTTACTCTGAGGTGAAGGAGGTTTTAGGAGTGAAGGGAGATTTTTCGGTGAAGGTTCTGAAGAAAGCTAGGTATGTCAAGGAAGCGGAGTGTGTTGGGTGTGGTGACTGCAGTGCAAAGTGCCCTGTTCGGGTTCCCAACGAGTTTGACTTTGGTATGAGACGTAGAGGCGTCATTTATCTACCCTATCTTCAAGCCGTTCCCATGGTGATGACTATTGATCGAGATAACTGCTTATACCTGACTAAAGGGGTCTGCAAGATATGTGAAAAAGTTTGTACGCGAGAAGCCATAGACTTTGAGCAGAAAGATACGGAGATAGATTTGAATGTGGGAGCGATCGTAGTCGCAACCGGCTTCGACCCCTTTGACCCAACTGGTCTTTCCGAGTACGGTTATAAACGATATAAAAACGTGATCACGGCTCTGGAGTATGAAAGGCTTGTCTGCGCTTCAGGACCTAGTGGAGGACACCTGATAAGACCTTCTGATAGAAAACCAGCTGAGAAGATTGCGTTTATCCAATGTGTCGGTTCGAGAGATGTTAAAAACAATCCTTATTGCTCGACGGTCTGTTGCATGCATTCCACAAAGGAAGCAGTCTTGGCAAAAGAACATGATTCAAATGTACAATCATACGTTTTTTACATGGATATGAGAGCTGTAGGTAAAGGATTTCAGGGATATGTAACGAGAAGCGAAGAGGAGTATGGGATAAAATACGTCAGAGGAAGGGTTGCGAAGATAACAGAAGATCTGGAAAGGAATCCAATCATTTGGTGTGAAGAATCAGATAGTCCCACCGCGGTAAAGACGAAGGTGGACCTAGCTGTCTTAGCAACAAGCTTGATCCCTCGACGAGGAATGGAAGAGTTGTCAAAAATTCTTGAGATTGAGTTAGACGCATATGGCTTTATCAAGACAGCTTCTCTAGAGCCATTTGATTCCAGCAGAGAAGGGATATTTGTCTGTGGCTGCTGTCGAGAACCCGTTGATATACCTGAATCTGTTGCTCAGGCCAGCGGAGCAGCAGCTAGGGCAGCTGAAATTGTTGCAGGAGGATTCAGTTGATGGAGGAAACCAGGATAGGCGTATTCGTGTGCCGTTGTGGTACGAATATAGGAGGATTTTTAGACGTTCCTGCTCTGGTTGACTATGTAAAAGGACTTCCTTTCGTGGTCTTCTCTCAAGAGAACATGTATACATGCTCTGAGACAGGGCTTACGGAGATTAAGTCCGCGATAGTCGAAAAAAGACTGAACCGGGTGGTAGTTGCTTCGTGTACTCCAAGAACTCATGAACCTCTCTTCAGGAGTGTCTGTAAGGAAGCAGGTTTGAACCCTTACCTCTTCGAATTTGTGAATATAAGAGATCAATGCTCGTGGGTTCATATGCAGGAGCCAGAAGCTGCGACGGAGAAGGCGAAGGATTTAATTAGAATGGGTGTAGCAAGAGCTAAGCTCTTGGAGCCCCAGGAAGAAATCGAGGTTGGGGTTATTCCTTCTGCCTTGGTAATTGGTGGCGGAATAGCAGGAATGACTTGTGCACTCAGTCTGGGTGACCGTGGGTTCGAAGTTATCCTTGTAGAACGAGAAAAGGAGTTGGGTGGCCATCTAAAGAACTTACATAAACTATTTCCAATCCAAGAAGATGCCTCAAAACTCATTGAAAGAAAAAGGATGGATATTGCAAAAAACAGGAACATCGAGGTACTTACCTCTGCAAAGGTTGAGGGGATTAATGGGTTCTTTGGAAACTTCGACGGGACAGTTAAACAGAAAGGGAAAGATATTCCCTTTAAAGCAGGAGTAATAATCGTCGCTACGGGTGCTGAGGAGTTTAAGCCCATCGGCATGTATGGGTATGACGGGGTAAAGGTTGTAACACAGCTTGAATTAGAGAGGATATTGAGTGAGGATAGACTTTCTGTCAAAAATATTGTGATGATCCAATGTGTCGGAGCGAGGAATGAGGAGAGGAACTATTGTTCGAAGGTCTGCTGTATGACCGCTTTGAAAAACGCTATGAGAATCTTAGAAGAAAATCCTGAGTCTCAGATCTTCATTCTTTACAGGGACATGCAGACATATGGTACGTTCAATGAAGATTTCTACCGGAAGGCAAGGGAGAAGGGAGTAATATTCGTTAAGTACTCTCTTCAAAAGCCACCCGTTGTCAACAAAAGATTGGTGAGGGTCTTTGACGAGTTTCTGGGTGAAGAACTTCATCTGCCATACGATTTGATCGTATTATCAACACCGATGATTGCACATCCTGACTCTGACGAGTTGGCAAAGATGCTGAAGGTACCCATCGACGAATACGGGTTTTTCTTGGAAGCCCATGTCAAACTCAAACCCCTCGATTTCGCAACCGACGGCGTGTATCTATGCGGTTCAGCCCATTGGCCCTCAACAGTTAGTGAGAGCATAGCCCAAGCCTACGGTGCCGCCTCAAGAGCTTCTATACCCCTATCTAGGAGACACGTGATAACTGAGCCTATCATCGCGGCAGTTGATGAGGAAAAATGTATCGGCTGCGGCCTCTGCGAGATAATCTGTCCATTCAAGTCCATACGGATAGAAGAATCACCCAATGGCAGAATTGCCAATACCATCGTTGCTTCCTGTAAAGGATGCGGTGTGTGCGGTGCAGCTTGCCCACAGAAGGCTATCACGATGAACCACTTCACAGATGAACAGATGCTAGCGGAGGTTGTTGCATTAACAACGGAGCGGTAAAGATGTCTCAGCAAGACGGCTTTGATCCTAAGATCTTGGGGTTTCTATGCAACTGGTGCTCCTACGCTGGAGCCGATTTGGCCGGAGTCAGTCGATTCCAATATCCAACAAATTTACGGGTAATTAGGGTTATGTGCTCAGGCCGAGTTGATCCTACACTAGTTCTGGAAGCGTTCATTCGAGGTATTGATGGTGTTATGGTTTTAGGCTGTCACCCTGGGGAGTGCCATTACATTCTAGGAAACTACTATGCTGAAGGAAGGATGAAAACTCTTCAGAGGTTCCTTGAAATCATTGGAGTAAAGCCCGAAAGGCTTCTCCTCGACTGGGTATCAGCCTCTGAAGGCGAGAGGTTCGCTAACTTAGTCAGCGATTTCACTAAAAAGATAGTGAAGATAGGAACGCTCAGCACTGATATCTCAAAAGACGAGTTTCAGAAACGATTGTTAGCTGCGAAAGAGGCTTTCTCCCAACATAGAACGCGGTGGCTTATCAATCGAGAAAGGGAGCTTCTGGTTGAAGGTAACGTCTTTGGGGAAAGAGTTGACCAAGATGATTTCAATAAAATAAAGTTTGAATCAGTAGTCAAGGATTATGAAAAGAATCGAATTCTTTTTGCCATAAGGGATAAAGCTTTGTCTGTTACGGAAATAGCTCAGACATCAACTTTGACACCTCAAGAAGTTTTGAGACATCTTATCATCATGGAGCAAAATGGATTGGTAACGGTTTCAGAGATTGATGGAGTGAAGCCAATGTACAAAAAGATGAGAGGCTAAAAATACTATGATTGAATCTAGTCCCGTCGAAAAACCTATTGGTGCTGCCTTAGTCATAGGCGGAGGTGTCGGAGGCATACAGGCTTCTCTGGATTTAGCTGAATCGGACTTCAAAGTATATATGATTGATTCTTCCCCTTCCATTGGCGGTATTATGGCAAGGCTTGACAAGACCTTTCCCACTAATGACTGTTCGATGTGCATCCTCTCTCCAAAACTTGTGGACTGTGGAAGACATCGGAATATAGACGTGCTGACCTACTCTGAAGTTGTAGGAGTTACTGGAGAGGCGGGTAACTTCACGGTATCAATTCGGGAATCACCTAGGTTCGTTAATGCTGAAAAGTGTACCGGCTGTGGACTGTGCGCCATATATTGCCCAGTTAGTGCCATCGATACCTTCAATAAGGGTCTAAGTGAGAGGTCTGCCATTTACATAGATTATCCTCAAGCTGTACCCCTCATTTATGTAATTGACCGAGAAAAATGTATAGGCTGTGGCCTCTGCGCGAACATCTGTTTAGCTGATGCAATCAACTATTCAGATCAGGAGAAGAAGACAGATCTCCGCGTTGGCGCGATAATCCTTGCTCCTGGAACAGAAGAATTCAATGCTAACTTAAAGAGCGAGTATGGCTACGGTCGATATCCAAATGTTGTTACAAGTATGGAGTTTGAACGGATCCTCAGTGCTTCAGGACCCTTTAGTGGACGAGTTCAAAGGCCGTCTGACGGCAATATTCCAGTCAAGATAGCCTTCATTCAATGCGTGGGCTCACGGGACCTATCCTGTGGTAACGGTTATTGTTCATCGGTCTGTTGTATGTACGCAACTAAGGAAGCAGTAATAGCTAAGGAGCATACAAATCAAGTTGAGTCCACAATCTTCTACATAGATATCCGGGCGTATGGAAAGGACTTCGACAAGTACATTGAACGGGCAAAGGATGAATATGATGTACGATTCATTCGATGTAGAGTCTCCACCGTACAGGAAAATCCCCAAACCCAAGACTTAACGATTAGATATGAGTCAAAGAATGGAAAAATAGTCGAAGAAGAATTCAATTTAGTTGTTCTTTCGATCGGATTTCAGCCATCGAAGGTTATTAAGGAACTGGCTGAAAAGATTGACGTAAAGTTAGATGAATACGGCTTCTGCAAGACTGAAGAATTCTCACCACTAACAACGTCTAGGCCAGGAATATTCGTTTGTGGTACGTTCTCTTCTCCTAAGGACATCCCCGAAACGATAACGCAGGCCAGCGCAGCAGCAGCGGCAGCAGAACGATTATTATCATCGGCTCGTGGAACTTTAGCTAAGACACGGGAGTACCCCGACGAAATCGATGTACGGGGGCAGCCTCCTCGAATCGGTGTCTTCGTTTGTCACTGTGGTATCAATATCAGTGGGGTTGTTGATGTGCCAAGCATAGTGGAATCCGTGAAGGCTCTCCCAAACGTTGTTTACGCTGAAGACAACCTGTACACATGCTCCTCCGACACACAGATGCGTATTAAAGAAAAGATTCAAGAACATAACATCAACAAGGTTGTTGTAGCCTCATGCACACCAAGAACCCATGAAAGCCTCTTTCAAGAGACCATCAGAGAAGCTGGCTTAAACAGATACCTCTTTGAGATGGCCAATATCAGAGATCAGTGCTCATGGGTTCACATGCATGAGCCAGAAGCCGCTACAGAGAAGGCGAGGGATTTGGTGAAGATGTCTGTGACAAAGGCTCGATTGTTACAGCCCATTCAGAGACTTCTTCTAAATGTAACCAAAATAGGTTTAGTGATAGGAGGAGGCGTTTCAGGGATGAATGCCGCGTTAGCCTTAGCTGATGCGGGGTTTGAGACTTATCTAATTGAGAAAGAAAGAGAGCTAGGCGGCTTTATGCGACATTTGCATTACACGTTGGAGGGAAATAATCCCGCAGAATATCTCAAAACGCTGATAATGAAAGTACAGGCGAATAAGCTAGTCCATACACTTCTTGGAGCCAACATTGAGGATATCTCAGGATATGTTGGAAACTTCAGAACCACCCTAATTGACATGAATGGTGAAGAGAAAGAGCTTGAGCATGGAGTAGTGATCGTTGCGACAGGTGGGGAAGAGTTTCACTCCGATGAATATCTTTATGGAGATGACCCTCGGGTGGTCACGCAGTCGGAGTTGGAACGGAGACTTGCAGAAAACAAAGAAAGCATAACTGGCGACCTTGAGAATGTGGTAATGATTCAATGCGTTGGTTCCAGAACTGAAGAACGACAATATTGTAGCAGGGTTTGCTGTCGGGAAGCCGTCAAGAACGCGCTAAAAATTAAAGAGAAGAAGCCTGACGCGAATGTGTATATCTTGTACAGAGATATGCGAACTTATGGTCTGACAGAAAAATACTATAGAAAGGCGCGAGAAGCAGGAGTCATCTTCATCAACTATGACCAAAATAAGAAGCCATTAGTCACCAAACAAAAGTCAAAAAATGGAATAACCTTTCTGGAAGTTTCGGTCTTTGACGCCATCATCGAAGAACAACTACTCATAAAAACAAATCTAATTGTGCTGAGTGTAGCCATCACAGCGCCTACAGCCAATATCGAATTAGCAAAGATACTGAAAGTTCCTTTAAACGAAGATGGCTTCTTCTTGGAGGCGCATGTAAAGCTTCGCCCCGTCGACTTTGCAACTGAAGGTATATTCTTATGTGGCATGGCCCATGGACCTAAATCCATCGATGAGAGCATTACACAAGCTTATGCTGCTGCATCAAGAGCGGGCATAATACTTTCAAAGGACCAGCTTGAGGCAGAAGGAATAACGGCTTCAGTTGACGCAGATCGATGCATAGCCTGTAGGAACTGTGAGGCAGTTTGTGAGTTTGGTGCGATAAGAGTGGAGAAAAACGCTGCCGAAGTTAATCCCCTACTCTGTAAAGGTTGTGGTACCTGCTCTGTCGAATGTCCAGCCATGGCTATAACCATGCATCACTTCACTGATAACCAGATTTTCTCCATGATACGGGCGGCTTTAGAACCAATATCCGATGGAGATGCACCTAAGGCTTTGGCTTTTTTCTGTAACTGGTGTGCTTATGCTGGCGCAGACTTGGCTGGCGTCAGTCGATTCCAATACCCGCCAACAGTGAAAATTATCCGTGTCATGTGCACAGGAAGGATTGATGAAAGACATATTCTTCAAGCGTTTTTATTGGGTGCAGACGGTGTTCTCATCGGCGGATGTCATCCAGGTGACTGTCACTACACTTCCGGTAATCTAAAGGCTGAAGAGAGGATAAACAGGGTTAGGCAATGGTTGATGCAAGCTGGGTTAGAACCTGAGAGACTTAGATTGGAATGGGTCTCAGCAGGTGAAGGAAGAAAACTATCAGAGGTTCTAAAGGACTTCTCTACTCAGCTCAAGAAGATTGGGCATAGTTCAATAACATTAAGAACAATGACGCCATCACCACCAATATAAACTAAACACCTTAGAACCAACAATCTTTACTAACATCAGACCGATTCATCTGTGAAGAGCCTTCAAAAAGCTAGCTATGTTTCAGGCTTCTCCATATCCAAGGACTTGACGAAAAAACTTGAAGTTAAGAAGATAAGTTACTCAAAAAAGAAAAACGGTAAAAGAATACGCTTAGTTAAACTTGGACTTCTTCGCTCTCTTCATAAAGAAACTCATGAAGTCAAAACCATGCGCAGGATATCAGGTTTATCTGTGCACTATATCGAATTCATTCCACAATTACTGAGGGAGATATAGATCCTCCCTGAGCCAACTAAAAGTGTTGTAAGCAAGTGTAAGTCTATATTATCCAGAAATCGACTTCGAGATCAAGTTGACGTCGACCCTTCCAGCTCTGAATAAGTGACCTGTGGCTACATTATTTATTATCACGACTGCGGGAGCGAAGAGAGCGGGATCAATCTTGTAAAAATCGTATCCTGCTGCCTTGAAGATTTCGATGAAGGGTCTTCCATAATCCTTGGACGATGATGAAGGAGCGTCATCCACAAATTTCTTTAATTTCTCTTCGTCATCGTCCTCTACCTCAAGATACACTACGCCCCCATAAAGAATCATGTCGTTGGTACGGCCCATTGCCTTGGTAAACTTTGGGTGAACAGGCGCGATGGGGGCTACGCCCAATCCCGACCGAACGTTTTTGAGGTTATAACCCATTTCTAATAATTTGTGAAGACCGGTCTCAACGATTCGCCCTGAAACCTGAATTGATCCAACGAGACTCGCGGTTGGTGCTACAATAATGTACAACCCATTACTTCTTACCCCACATTCACCTGCAATATATTCTCCTATTTGACCGTTCGGCAGTTCAGAAGTCTCTAAGAATATGACCGTACGTTCCGAATGATCTCTATACCCGATCTTAGCATACAATTCCTTGGGCTTCAAGGATAGTGCTCGAGCTGGCCCTGAGCCAATCGCATTGTAATCTCCAATCCTAATCCTCCAACCAGCATACTGGGAACCAAGAGTTGCAACAACGGGGTGATCGGTGTACACTTGAATAGAGGGAAGCATCAAGTCACCATATGGTCTTGAGTAAAAGTCAACGGTGCTATATCCTCCCAAACAGATCTCAGTCACTACTTTACCAGCCAGATAGCCTCCCTTCGCCTCGACACCAGCGTCGATAATAGTAGGGCCCTTTTTTGTGGTGATGATGTTTACGTTATATTTTTCGGGATCTTCGATAAGTTTTGCCACGAGCTTGAGAGCTTGTTGATTTATCTTTAAGGTGGACAAGGCTTTTTCTCCATCTAAGACGGTAGATATCTCTCGTAGACTTTGAGGTGAGGGTTCTTGGCTTTGGAGACGTAGAGTCTACCCTCGCCCATCTCTGCTATGTCCCCATTGTACATGTAGAAGGGGCCTGAAACTCGTTCGTTTCCTACTCTAGCTCGTCGTCTAATGCTGTTAATTGTGAATGTTGGAAGGATGGACGGGACATGACCCAGCACGACGATTTTTCCTCCGCGCATTTGAGCGCCAAGGCGCCCCTCGGAGTCTCCTTTCACCAGAATTGTTCCATCGCGCATATTTATACCAGCGAAGGATCCAATGTTCCCAAGCACCTTGATGAGGCCATTCTTCATGAAGCATCCTACGTCGCTTCCAGCGTCTCCATGGACAACTATGGTTCCTTTCTTCATGCCTTCCGTGCTTCCTCGATATGAAGCACCGATGTAGTCTCCTGCGTTTCCAAGAACCTCAATCAGTCCTCCTTTCATCATGGTCCCAACCCATGAATCGGCATTACCCTTAACAGTTATGGTACCGCCTCTCATGCCTTCACCGAGCCTCATGCCCACGCTTCCGTCCACAACTATTTGGCCAAGGGACATTTTTGCCCCAATCTTCTTGAGTTTCGTGAGATCGCCCACCAAGTGAATAGTCCTGTCTTCGTTGGACGAATCATCATCGACTTTAAAAAGATCAGCAATAACTCGTCTTCGATTTCCTTCAAATACGGGTAATATTTTTATTTCATCAATAGTCTTCGTCTCGAAGATGTCTGGTGTGATATTCTCTGCGTGAATGGGGACTCTAAAACGATGCTTTTGCGTTAGAGTGATCATATATTTATACCTCTGCCTTGACGGGAACGGGTTTTGAGGAATGTAAATAGTTTTCAGGTATTGGATAGTTTTCGTATTGAACCGTCCAGTAATCTTTGAACCGCTGTTTGAATTCAGAACTCGCTTCATTGGGCTCCAGAGTCTTCACGTCAGCCCAGTAGGTTTGTCCCAGAACGGATTTCACGACCTCTCCCCTCCGAGACACGACTTCACCACCCTTAATCGTGTATGCAGTACGTTCAAAGGCCTTTTCGATCAAGTCATACTCTTTTGAAAGATTGAGTCGTCTGGGATTTAAAGCATACACCGCGACGTCAGCATCGGCATCCACTCCTAAATGCCCCTTCCATGTCAAACCCAATGCCTTTGCGGTTCCAGCCCTCGTCGCTATGGCTATTTCAGATAAATCATATTCCCGATCGATTGTAGTGAGGACGCATCTCCTTCTAGCTTTTCGATTAATCTTCTTTAGAAGCCTCTCTCGCGCATGTCTACTCATCAACCAAGAAATAATCAGTGGATACGTTGTGAAGGGAGCGGCATTAGGATGATCTGTTGTTAAAAAGACTTTCCAAGGGCTTCGTATGAAAAGAGCAAGCTCAAGCCCAATCGTCCACTGCGTCGCGTGGACGTAGCTTTTCCGTCGATATCGGAAGGGGACTACGCCGGAGCTGGTCTCAGTCTCCACATCATGATTCATCCATTTGTTTCCACTTAGTTGGTAGAGGCCGTATTGAAAGGGTCCATCGGCTGTCATGGTGGTTGTATCGGTGAAAGCTATCTGTCCTAAGTCTATGGTGACATGGCTATTGCGGTTAACGTATCTCGCAATCCTCTCGGCTCCCGATCGTATATTACTCCAGTCAGATCCTTTGTAAGCGCTGAACTGGCAGTGTGTGATGTGGATGACGGGTTTCGTTTCTTCAGCCAAGTCCTTCACGCAATGCATGGTCTTCAAGGTTGTAAGATAGTTGCCTGGTTTGCCAAGGTTGTTTGTGTGGACGTGGATTGTGTGGGGTAAATTCAAGAGTTTGTTTACTTTGCATAGACCGCGGATGATTTCTCGCGGTGTGATGCCAAAATTTGGTACTGGGTCGTCAATACTTTGAACATTCTTGCCAAAGCCCCAGGCTTCTAGACCACCTGGGTTAACAAGCTTAATGGCGTATCCTTTGGTGGCTTTCATTATCCACGCGATGTGGGCGGCGCATTCCTCGATCTTGTTGTCTCGTATATGTTCGAGGACAACCCACCAATCGCTGAGGAGGGGATACGCAGCTTTGTCGATCATGGGAGTGTCATCCATTTCTTCGTGGGTGTGTCTGGCTTCCAGTGGAGGCATTGAAGGCACCATAACTGTTGTATACCCCATTTTCGTATAGCGGTATCCCGTTGTAAAGGTCGAGGGAATCGAATATCCGACGCCTGATCGAGTCACCTTGCCTTTGACTTCAACGTCTTTGAAGTGGTCTTCTGGCCTCAGTAAACGTCCGGCATTGACTTCAGATCCAGCTATGTGAGAATGGATGTCCACTCCACCAGGCATCACAACCATGCCTGAGACATCGATTATTTTGAGGTCTTTGCTTCGGTGTCGTTCAACGATTTTCCCCCCTTCAGTCAAGATGTCCATGACTTCTCCATTCACGCCGTTCAAGGGGTCGTATACAAATCCGTTCTTGAGAAGAAGACTCATATCCCTCCCTCCTGTAACACGTGAACGCGCTGTATGATTTTATCCAATATTTCCTCGTCGGAAAGGATTCCCTTCGGAGGATCAACAACTTTTTTGAGTGGAAGCGGGACGTGGTCCATACGATAAGCAGTGCCTTCGACCTCAATGCCAACGAAGGCAGATGGAATAAATACGTCAGCCATGAC
>Ga0164321_10000100_pt1 | contig 12243 bp, 20 predicted proteins | sample GuaBasSediGuay12_FD_121799 | JGI IMG/M metagenome (GOLD analysis project Ga0164321, IMG submission 121799) | Subseafloor sediment microbial communities from Guaymas Basin, Gulf of California, Mexico - Guay12, Core 4567-28, 21-24 cm | ecosystem: Environmental > Aquatic > Marine > Hydrothermal... | reverse complement strand
CACCTGTAATAAGATACAAGCAGGATTAGTAACAAATAATTGTGAAGAATATGAAAAGTAATAAGATTATAATATTGTAGATTTAAATGGGAGGCTGTGAATATTCAATGTTTTACCCCAAAAGAATAATCAATATGCTTTTTTTCCATTAATATCCTAAATAATTCAACATATCATGTATAATTTTAAATATCATAAATTTCAAACATTAATATTGGATTGTTGATCATGATAACATTTTATATCGGTGATTATGTTAAAGCTGAAACAAATCTGTTAGATTTAGTTAAGAGAGGTGATTCTGGAATAATTGTTGAAGTAGAAACTCACCCTGAATTGATTATTATACATTGGAAATCTGGCGATGCTGAAGGCATCAATACAACCGTAAGAAAAGAATATATTAGAAAAATTACAAAAAAAGAAGCAATGGCTATTATTAAAAAAGGAGAGGAATGAATATACCAAAATGTTCAATTTGTAAAGAAATTAAGAATAAAGAAGAGATGGACAATGATATTTGTCTAGAATGTGCATCTGCTATTCTTAAAGAAGATGATACTGACGTAGGTATGGATGATTTCTCCTAAAAAACGTATCAACATCATAATCTGCAAGTAATAATGATATTTTTATTTTATAGAAGAATCTATTCACTATTTCAATTTAGTAGAAAAAAATTTTATGATCCCGTTTTATAATTAGATTAAAAATTTATTCACAAGGAGAATAATAGATAGGATGCTATAAGTTTGGGTAATGATCATAATCCACTTTGGATTGTGTGCAGATATATTTATTATCTGATCCTTCAGAGAATTATTTTCTTGCGATATAATGTACTCTTTGGAGAGGGAATAGAGTTTCTTTACACTTCTGATAACATAGAAAATTGAAATAGGTATAATTAGAAGTAAAAAACTTAAGAATGGTCGAGGGCCATTCATCCATTCAAGGAGAAATGCTGTAGTAAAAAGAATTCCACCGAGGCATATCAAAACAATACATGTAAAAGATGCTTTAACAAGACCAAGATGTACAGTCATTGTGTCAATATCCATCACCTTGTCTCCAAAGTAATCTCTAATCTCTGTTGGTATAATCACACCATATATAGTAAGAGCCAACCCGGCAATAGCAAGAAGAAAGAATACTGGCACCTGCGATAGCAAAAATAATTAACAATATAGATGCATAAAAAACTGCGTTTTTTGCAGTTATTTTTCTTTCTTTTTTAGAATATTTACTTGTTATCGCTGAGAATAGAGCTAATGTTGATGAGGGGTTAACAATGATGAGCAACGGGATAAAAATTATTAGAAACTCCTGAATCATATAATTACTATATACATTAACGTTTTAGAAATTTTTATAATAAAAAAAGATAAGTATGGTTAACATTATTTAAATTATTGAGGTGTTTAAAAAATGGGAATATATAAGATAATAAATATAGTTGGAACTTCGGAAGAAAGTTTTTGTGATGCTGCAAAAAATGGTGTAATAGAAGCTGCAAAAACAGTGAAAAATATTCGAAGGGCAGAAGTAACAAAATTTGATATGAAAATTGTAGATGATAAAGTTGCATTATATAGAGCAGAATTAAATATTGCTTTTGAAATTGAGAGATAAGTTATTTATAAAATCTTTAAATTTTATAGATTAAATTTTGAATTGTAATCATTAATTGTAAATGGGAGTAATTTTCATTAATCAAAAATCATTTAATTTTAATAATATTGAAATTAAACTTCATCCTAATGTATATGATCCTGCTGAAGATTCATTTCAAATTATTGAATCAATCAAAATAAATAATAATGATAAAGTTTTCGAAATTGGAACTGGATGCGGATTAATCGCGTTATTTTGTACAAATCTCGGATCTAATGTAATCTGTAGTGATATAAATCCATATTCAGTTAAACTTGTAAAACAAAATTATGAAGATAATAAGTCAAAATTAAAAGGATCATTAGAGGTTAGGTATGGAGATTTTTTTTCAGTTTTAAAGAAAAATGAAAAATTTGATGTTATAATTTTTAATCCACCATATTTACCAATAATTGAGAAAGATTTTCTTAGTAAGCAAGATTGGATTGATATAGCTACTAATGGTGGGATTGATGGTTTAAAGCTAATTAAAAGATATATATTAAATGTAAGTAAATATCTTGAAAAAAATGGTCATGCATATTTTATATTTAGCTCACTTTGTGATAGGGATAAATTAAATATTTATTTAAATAAGTCAGGATTGAAATCTCGCATTGTGTCAAGTGGTAAATTTGATGATGAAAAAATTGATGTTTATTCTCTATCAAAAATTGAATGATAATTCTTTTATTTAGATGATTTCTAATTCTTTCATCTTATTATAATTATCACAATTTTTATCAAAATATGATCGTATTGGTTCGATGATATTATTTATATAGTGAATAGTGGAGTTTTTTAAATCTAATGGGTGTAGGCCTTGAATATATTTACTTTCTAATTCTTCAAATGTTGAAAATTCAAGATTTCCTCCATATTTTTCCGGTCTTTCAATGATGAAAACATTTTCTTTTAATTCTGGGAATATTATATATCTACATATTTCAAGTATTGGATTCCCAATGTTTTGTTTTTCAGGACAGAATGCTTTTTTTATTTTATTTTTTACATCCTCTGGAGAATCATGAATTGATATCATGGAATCTGGTTTACTTTTACTCATTTTTGATTCTATTGGATCCATTCTCCCCCCAGCTTGTAGTCCTGTAAGTAGAGGTGTATGGATTGCAACTGGGGGAGTAATACCAAGTTTTTTTGATACATCTCTTGCAAGCATATGAGCATGCCGTTGATCTGTTCCACCATATGCAACATCTAATTTTAAATAAAATATATCTGATACTTGCATAGCTGGGTAAAATAGTTTTGAAAGATCTTTTTCAGCTTCTTCTGCGTCTCGTCCCATGATATCCATTGCACGTTTGACTCTGGCGACGGATGTTGCTTTTGATGTTTTTAATACTAATTCCCAATAATTCGGATCTCCAACATAATCACTTGCGTAGATAAATTTAACATCATTTTTATTAACACCCATTGCTGCAAAGCAATCTTCCATATATTTACCACAAAGTTTTATTTTATCTATATCACCGTCTAGTTTATCATTAATATATGCATGCCAATCCGCAAGTAGAATTGTAAAATTAAAACCGCATTTAATGAAATCTTTAATTTTGTTTGTACATATCTTCCAACCAAGATGGACTGTACCAGATGGTTCAAAACCAATATATGCTCTTGGATTAGGTTTTTTTAATACAATTTCTAATTCTTCTCTGGTTATAGTTTCTTCAGTATTTGTGGTTATTATTTCAATAGGATTCATTATATCATCTATCTAGTTTTTTTATTACTCTATCAATAATTTTTTCAGTAACTCCAAGATAATTATCTGGATTTAGTGCATTATCTATCTCATTATTATTTAAAATTTTTAATTTATTATTTTCTTCGGTAAAAACTTCTTTTAATGATTTATTTAATCTGACTGCTTTTAATGATGTTTTTCTCATTAATTCATGAGCATTTCCCCGTCCCATACCTTTTTTTATAAGGGTTGTCATCATTGATTCTGCCATTGGTAAACCTTTAGAAATCTCCATATTTTTTCTCATACGGTCTGGAAATATTTTAAGATTTTTAAACACTGAATTTGTCTGATATATAATCCAATCAGTTAAAATTATTGAATGTGGGATGATAAATCTTTCACTAGATGAATTACATAAATCTCTTTCATGCCACTGAATAGAATTTTCAAAAGCAGGGATTATAAAACTTCGCACAATACGAGATAATCCACAGATTTGTTCAGAGGTAATTGGATTTCTTTTATGGGGCATTGTTGATGAACCTACTTGTTTTTTTTCTTCAAAAGCCTCAGCAACTTCAGATATTTCATCTCTTTGTAAATTTCTTATTTCAGTTGCAAATTTTTCCATGCTTGTTGATATATTAGCTAAGATACATAATAACTCGTTATATCTATCTCTACAGACTATTTGTGTCGAGACATCTTCTACCCCTAGTCTTAAATTTATAAGCATTTCCTCTTGGATTTTTAATGCTTTATCGCCTAAGGCTGCACCAGTTCCAACTGCTCCTGATAATTTTCCTATTAGTAATCTACTTTTACATTCAAATAGTCGTTCTAAGTGTCGTTCTATCTCCATGGCAAATCCAGCCATTTTTAAACCAAAAGTTATTGGAATTGTATGTTGTCCATGGGTTCTTCCAAGCATAACTGTTTTTTTATGTTTCTTTGATAGATTTACTAAAGTGGATCTAAGCTCTTTTAATCCTTTTTGGATAAAGGTTGTTGATTCTGCGAATTGTAATGCATTTGCTGTATCAACTATATCATAACTTGTTGCACCTAGATGTATATATTTTCCTGCATCTCCATCGCATAATTCAGAGAGAGCTTTTGTTACAGCCATTATATCATGTTTTGTTTCTGTTTCTATTTCGTTTACTCTTTTTATTTTTACAAATTTTGTTGTGGCTTTTTTTGTTATTTCATCTGCAGCTTTTTGTGGAATGTTTCCTAGTTTTGCATGGGCTCTTGCTAGAGCAGATTCAACGTCTAATAAGTATTGTAATTTTTTATTTTCACTGAAAATATCTTTTAATTCTTTTCTTCCATAGCGATAATCAAGAGGACAAGTTGAACTATCCATTTTTTTTCACAATTCGTGTATCTATTTATCATTAATATTTTTTAGCTATTTGTGAACTTAGAAAAATTATGATTTAGGCGAATTTAGTCATTAGAAAAGTATATATACTTAATTTGTATGCGATACTAAATTGTAATGATTATAATTTAGGTTTGATTTTAAATTATGTGATATGATGTATGAAAAATATGTTGATTTATTAAAAGAGAAATCAATAAAAATTACTCCTCAGAGACTTGAAATATTAAGATATTTGGATAAAAATAGAAATCATCCAACAGCTTATCAAATTTATACAGATTTAAAAAAAAATAATCCATCATTATCAAAAACTACAGTATATAACTCATTAGAAATACTTAATAAATGTAAAATTATTCACACAATTTCAATAACTGGTTTAGAATCCAGATATGATATAAAAAATATAATACATCATCATTTCATGTGTAAAAAATGTGGGAGGATTATTGATATTGATATTGCATGCCCAAATATTAGAAAAACTTTAGAACAAGGACATAAAATTGAGGAAGTGCATGGATATTTCAAAGGTAGATGTAGAGAATGTCTAGAAAAGGAAATTGATCAATATGGATCTTAAAGCATTACATAAAATTTCATATGGAATTTACATAATCTGTTCAAAAAACAATGAGAAAATTAATGGGCAGATTGCTAATTCTATATTTCAAGTTACATCAGAACCACCAACAATTGCAGTTAGTATAAACAAGAAAAACTTAACTCATGATTGCATAAAAAAATGCAAATTATTTACAATTTCAGTTTTATCTGAAGAAACACCAATGAAATTTATAGGAAATTTTGGTTTTAAATCTGGTAGAGATCATGATAAATTTAAAGATATGAAATATAAATTATCTGTTAACAAAATTCCTATAATCTTAGATTATACAACTGCTTATTTTGAATTATCAGTAATAAATAAAATTGATGTGTCAACTCATACAATATTTATTGGAAAAGTAACAGATGCTAATATTGTAACGAATAAACCTGTTATGACTTATGAATATTATCATATATGTAAAGGGGGAATATCTCCAAAAACCGCACCAACGTATTATAAAAAAATAGATGATAAAATTAAAAATAAGGAGGAAAAAAAAATGGATAAATACGATTGCAATATATGTGGATATGTGTATGACCCAGCTAAAGGAGATCCTGATAATGGAATTAGTCCTGGAACAAAATTTGAAGATCTCCCAAAAGAATGGGTATGTCCAATCTGTGGGGCATCAAAAGAGCAATTTGAAAAGGAGTAAAAGTATGGAAAAAATTGAGATTAAACCTGATATCTTTTGGGTTGGAGGTATTGATTGGGATATTAGAAATTTCCATGGATATTCAACAAATAGAGGTACAACATATAATTCTTATCTAATTAATGACGAAAAAATAACATTAGTTGATACTATAAAACCAAAATTTATTGGTGAAATGCTCTCAAGAATAAAAGAAATTATAGATCCCAAAAAAATTGATTATATTATTTCAAATCATGTCGAAATGGATCACTCAGGATCATTACCTGAAATTGCGAAAATTTGTCCAAATGCAACAATTATTACTTCAACGCGTGGTGAAAAAGGATTAAATAAACATTACAAAGATAATTTAAATTTAAAGGTAGTTGATTCAGGTGAATCACTTAATATAGGTAAAAGAAATCTCACATTTGTACATATACCAATGGTTCATTGGCCAGATTCTATGGTTACTTATGTCAAAAAAGATAAACTTTTATTATCAAATGACTCCTTTGGGCAACATATTGCTAGTCAAGAAAGATTTGATCATGAACTTGAATGGGGAGTTCTTAAGGAAGAAGCAGCGAAATATTATGCAAATATTGTAATGCCGTATGGTTCTCAAGTTGAAAAAGCTCTCTCATCAATTCAAGATTTGGAAATAAATATGATTGCACCAAGTCATGGTATAATCTGGAAAACTCATATTGATAAAATAGTTAATGAATATAAAAAATGGGCAAAATATGAATCAGAACAAAAAGCTCTAATAATTTATGATTCAATGTGGGGTTCAACAGAAATAATAGCTAATGTTTTAAGAGAAGGAATAAATGAAATTGGTATCAATGTATCAATAAGGAATTTAAAAAATACTCATATCTCAGATATCATTTCAGAAGTTTTAACAACCAAATTGATATTATTGGGATCGCCAACATTGAATAATGGACTTCTTCCAACAATGGGTGGTTTTTTATCTTATATGAAGGGTTTACGACCAAAAAATAAAATTGGATTTGTTTTTGGATCATATGGTTGGGGCGGTCAAGCTGTTGGAGAAATTGAAAAAATAATTAGAGATCTTTCATGGGATATTCCTATTCAAAATATTAATATAAATTATATCCCAACTGAAGATGATTTAAAAAATATTAAAAATATTGGAAATAAATTAGGTAATTATTTGAAAAAATAAGAGGTGAAAAATATTATGTGTAAAAATTGTGGTTGTGAAAATTTAGGAAAACCTATCAAATATGAATGTGAATGTTCAGAAAATGAATGTTCATGTGGAATAATTGAGTTTGATGAGGAACCCAAGACAAAACCTTACTGTTGTGGTAAGCCAATGAAAAGGATAAAATAATTATTAAAAGAGGTTTAAAATGTTAAGTAAAAAAATTGAAAAAGCATTAAATGAACAAATAAACAAAGAGATGTACTCTGCTTATCTTTATATGTCAATGTCATCCTATAGTACGAATAATGGGCTCCCAGGTTTTGCTAACTGGTTCATGGTCCAATATAAAGAGGAAATGGAACATGCTATGAAGATATATGATTATGTTCATAGTCAGAGTGGAAAAGTAAAATTAATGGCAATAACTGAACCCCTTTCAGATTTCAAAGATCCTATGGATATGTTTCAAAGAACATTGAAACATGAGCAGTTTGTAACAAAATGTATTAATGAATTAGTAGACTTATCTATAAAGGAGAAGGATCATGCAACTCAAATATTTTTACAATGGTTTGTTACTGAGCAAATAGAAGAAGAGGGAAATGATAATGATATAATATCAAAACTTGAACTTGCAGGTTTAAAAGGAAATGGACTATTTATGATCGATAAAGAACTTTCTACAAGAGTATATAATCCACCATTAAAAGAAAAAAATTAAAGGAGAGAAAAAAATGAATTTAGATAATTATACCCTTGAGGATTTATTTCTTAGTGCAATTAAGAGTGAAGTTGAAAGTAATAAATTATATTCAAAATTAGCAAAAGGAATTAAAAATGGATTGATACAAGATAAACTTGAATTTTTAGCTAGAGAAGAAGAAAAACATAAAGATTTTTTAGAGGATGCTTATCTAAATCATTTTCCAGAAAAGAAGATAATACTTCCAAAAGAAACACCCGTTCCTTTACCTGAAGTAAAAATTGAGGATGAAGATATTCCTCTTAGTAAGGTATTTATGAATGCAATGCAGGCTGAAATGGCTGCTCATGATTTTTATAAATCATTTGCAGATAGATTTGAAGATGGTACGAAATTAAATCATACGTTACAATATTTTTCAGACATGGAACTTGGTCATTATAAATTATTAGAAGTTGAAAAAGAAAGTATGGAAAGATTTGAGGAAGCAGATGTGTATTGGCCAATGATGCATATTGGCCCATGAATTTATTAAAAAAAATTCTAACTTAAGATAAAAAATTGAGGTGAATATAAAAATGAAAGATTTAAAAGGAACAAAAACAGAGAAAAATTTGTGGAATGCTTTTTCAGGGGAATCCCAGGCTAGAACCAAATATACATATTTTGCCAAAGTTGCAAAAAAAGAAGGATATGAACAAATTTCAGGATTTTTCCTTGAAACAGCTGAAAATGAAAAAGAACATGCTAAATTACATTTTAAAAAATTGAATGGAATTGGTAACACAATTGAAAATCTAAAAGAAGCTATAAAAGGTGAAAACTATGAATGGACGGATATGTATCCTACTATGGCAAAAGAAGCATATGAAGAAGGATTTGAAGAAATCGCTGAAATGTTCGAAGGAATTGCAAAAGTAGAAGAAAAACATGAAGGAAGATATAAGAAATTATTAAAAAATATCGAAGATGGAAAGGTTTTCAAAAAAGACGGTAAAAAATATTGGAAATGTAGAAATTGCGGATATATACATGAAGGAGTTGAAGCGCCTGATTGTTGCCCAGTTTGTAAGCATCCTACAGCGCACTTTGAAGTCTGGGTTGAGAATTATTAAATTAATAATTACAAAAAAATTAGAGGAATTAAATTGATAGATGATGACGTAAAAAATGCAATAAAAACAGCTATTCAAATGGAAAAAGATGGTTATTCTTTTTATAAGAAAGCTTCAGCTCAAACATCAAGTGAAATGGGTAGAGATATTTTTGAAAGTCTTGCGAAGGATGAACAATTACATCTTGAAGTATTTCAAAAATTATTTGAGGATAAAATTGAAAAATCAGAATGGAATAATTTAGTGAATTCTAGTAAAAAATATGCTGAAATTGATATATTTCCACAAGATTTAAAACAGTTAGAGGGTGCGAATCCAGATACAAATGAACTAGATGCTCTTGAAATAGCAATGGATAGTGAAAAAAATGCAATTGATTATTATGGGGATATTAAAGAGAAAACCAAAGAAGAAAATATTCGACAAATCATTAATGAAATAATTGAGCAAGAAAAAAATCATTATTCAATACTTCAAGAGGAATTCGATCATTTAAGTAAAACTGGATACTGGTATGAATTAGATTTTCTAGGTGGATAAATTTTTAGGGGTATTAGCCTGAATAAAGAAATTAAATTCGATAAAGAAATAGATTGCGTAGGATATTACTGTCCAATGCCAATTGCAATGACAAAAGAAGGAATCGATGAAATAAAAAAAGGGCAAATCTTAAAAATTGAAGCTGATGATCCAGCAGCTGAAGAAGATATAAAGAGATGGGCCAAAAGAACTGGCCATGAATTATTAAAGTTAGAAAAGAAAGGAACAATTCTAATCTTTTTCATAAAAAAAAATAAATAATTAAGGTGTAAAAAAAAATGAAAGATGAAAATTCAATATTATATGTTCAAACAACAGATAATCCTGAAAAACAATACTCGCCATTAGTTCTTGCTCAAACAGCAAAAATGATGGATTTAAAACCAATTGTTTACTATCTTGGGACTTCTTTAAAACTTCTAAAAAAGGGGGAAGCTGAAAAAATTAAATTAGGGAGTTTTCCAAGTTTAAAAGAAATGATTGATAAAACTCTAGAAATGGGTATTGTTATATATGTTTGTGAAGCTTCAAAACAAATGCTAGGGTGGGAAAAAGTCGATTTAATCCCAGGTTTAAAAATTGTTGGAGCTGGCACATTAAATGATCTTGCATTAGATGCAGGGGCGACAATGTGGTTTTGATATGAAATATAAACAAATATATCTTGATCATGCTTCTTCTAAACCTATACATGAAGAAGTTTTGAAATTTGCGAAACCATATCTTAATAATAAATTTGGTAATCCATCATCATTATATAACTTAGGACTTGAATCAAAATCTGCTTTAGAAAATGCAAGGGACAAAATTAGTGATTTTATAAATGCTGAAAATTCAAAAAATATAATTTTTACTGATAGTGCAACTGAATCAAATAATATAGCAATTAGGGGAACTGCAATGAGAAATATCAACGATGGAAAAGAAATTATATCAAGTTCAATTGAACATATGTCTGTTATAAACCCGATGAAAGATTTACAGAAAAATGGCTGGGCATATAATCAAGCACCAGTCGATAAATATGGATTTGTTGATTTAGATAAATTAAATAAAATTATATCAAACAAAACTGTTGTAACATCAATAATGTATGCAAATAATGAAATAGGTACTATCCAGCCTATTAAAGAAATAGGTGAAATTGTACATAATAAAGGCAAATATTTTCATGTTGATGCATCCGCTGCAATAGGATATATGCCAATTGACGTTCAAAAAAATAATATTGATTTACTATCTTTTTCTTCAAATGATATTTATGGTCCTAGAGGTGCAGGTTTACTATATGTTAAACCTGGTTTAAAATTACAATCAATAATGCCTGGTGGGGGCCAAGAAAGAGGAATAAAATCTGGAACTGAAAATATTTTCTCTATTGCTGGAATGGGTGAAGCAGCAAAAATTATGAAAAATGAAATTAAAAACGAATCGGATAGATTAATTAAAATCAGAGATAAGTTAATAAAAGAAATTTCTAAAATTGATAGAACTTATTTGACTGGACATCCTAAAAAACGTTTATCAGGTCACGCAAGTTTTATATTTAATAATATAGAAGGTGAGAGTATATTACTTAATATGGATATGTATAATATTCAAATTGCAACAGGGTCAGCCTGTTCTCATAAAACACTTGAACCTTCCCATGTTCTTTTAGAGATTGGATTAAAACATGAGGAAGCTCATGGGTCAATGGTTATGACACTAGGTAAATTAAATAATATAGATCAAGTTCCTTTAATTGTAAAAGCAGTTAATGAAACTGTTGAAAGGCTACGTAAACTTTCACCATTATCAAATAATTAAAGAGGTGATGAATATGGCAAATGTTGGTTATAGTAAGAAAGTTATGAAACATTTCACCGATCCAAAAAATGTTGGTGTAATTGAAAATCCTGATGGATATGGAAAAGTAGGAAACCCTGTTTGTGGGGATCTAATGGAGATTTATATTAAAATTAAAGATGATATAATTACAGATATTAAGTTTAAAACATTTGGCTGTGGATCTGCAATTGCAACAAGTAGTATGATTACTGAACTAGCAAAAGGAAAACATATTGATGAAGCGTTGAAAATTACAAGAAATGATGTTGCCAATGAACTTGATGGTTTACCCCCACAAAAAATGCATTGTTCAAATCTAGCAGCAGATGCACTTCAAGAGGCAATTAAAGATTATAAAAAGAAAAAAAATTAGAGGAATGAAAATATGGCAAAATTAAGAGAAATATATAAATGTGAAATTTGTGGTAATATAGTTGAGATTGTTCATACTGGTGGCGGATCTCTAGTGTGTTGTAATGAAGAAATGAAACTTCTTGAAGGAAAAACTGATGATTCTGCAAATGAAAAACATGTTCCATATATTCAAAAAATCATGAGTGGAATTTTAGTAAAAATTGGGGAAAAACAGGATCACCCTATGGCGGAAGAACATTATATCGAATGGATTCAAGTAATAGCTGATGGCGTTGCATATAGAAAATTTTTGAAACCTGGAGATAAACCTGAGGCAGAATTCCCAATCGAAGCAGAAAATGTCAGTGCAAGAGAATACTGTAACGTACATGGATTGTGGAAATCTTAGATTATAATTCACAATCTTTACAGTTTCTTTCTTTACAGATCTGATTTTCTATTTTCCATTTTAATGACCAATTCTTAATATTTTTTATTATAT
>Ga0164321_10000099_pt1 | contig 12246 bp, 11 predicted proteins | sample GuaBasSediGuay12_FD_121799 | JGI IMG/M metagenome (GOLD analysis project Ga0164321, IMG submission 121799) | Subseafloor sediment microbial communities from Guaymas Basin, Gulf of California, Mexico - Guay12, Core 4567-28, 21-24 cm | ecosystem: Environmental > Aquatic > Marine > Hydrothermal... | reverse complement strand
TTTGATTATAAGATAACCGAATGCAGACTCGTTTGCTTTAAAATTGTTAACTGCGTTTGAAGAGGAAAAAGGATTTAAAAGATTGCAGTATAAATATACTATAATTGGATGCGATAAATATGCTTTTAGAAGAGTCTACTTGGGAAGAAGCTAAGGAGATGTTCGTTAAAACTAAGCTTGCCATTATACCTATAGGCGCTATTGAGTGCCATGGACCCCATAACCCCATGGGGATAGAGTGCTTCATCGTCGAAGAACTGGCAAAAAGACTTAGCGAACGTGTGGACGCTATCATAACCCCAATGATACCTGTAAGTTATTCAAGAGCCTGGAACGAGTTCCCTGGAACCCTATGGGTATCTCCAGCCACCTTGAAGGCATACCTCGGTGAGATCTGCAATAGCCTTGTCGAAAACGGCATTAGGTTCATCTTCTTTCTTAATGGCCACGGCCCTAACGTCCCAACCGTTGAGGAAATAAACCAAGACCTAACATCGAAGGGAGTGCTATGCTCTCAGATAGATCTTTGGAGATTTATCGGAAGCGTTTCTGGGGACTTAGGGGAAAGCGAGATTCCGCTGGGACACTCTGGCGAGTTAGCTACATCCGTAATGATAGCTTTGAGGCAAGATCTTGTTCGGAGAGATAAGATGCGAATTGAATCACCGAAGAAGACACTTAGAAACGACTTTCGCTCCATTGTCCAATATTATCCAAGTAGTTCATCAACACCATCTGCCTTCGTGGGAGACCCATCCAAAGCAACTCGTGAGAAAGGTCAGGAGATATTAACTCGAAGCGTCGATCGCCTTGAAGAATTTCTTAAGCAATGGCTAGCCAAAGCTAGCTAATCCTATTATTTCAGGGAAAGATGGATACCCGAACTTATCTGAAGCCTGGAACACTTATCGTCTTTTCACGGTATAAACAAAAGGTTCCCTAGCTATCTAAGCTGAGAACAGAGGATATGCTTTGGCTGAAGAGTTTAACGGAGTTTTTGGATGAACTAAGGAACAACCACTAAGACAAGCCACGCGTAGCTGTAAATTTACACGCCCAAGTTCAGAAACCTGCCTAATAAATAAAACTTGTTAGCTAACTTGCCAATCCCAACAACGTGAAATAAAGAAAAATGGACTTGCAATCATCAACAATTAACCAAACAATTTTACGCTTATCAGGATATGAATTCACATCAGTGTAATGATAATTGATTTAATTACATTTTTTCTTTTCAAACTAGTTTTATTTTTAACGTATCTAATTCATGTCAAAAATTTTTTCTGGGTTTAAAATATTGTTTGGATCAAACAGTCTCTTAATCGATTTCATAAGACCTAACTCCGATTCGCCGATGCTTAGTGAGAGATATTTTTTCTTGTCGAATCCTATGCCATGTTCACCTGAAATCGTCCCACCATACGATATAGCGGTTTCATACAGTTGCTTCATAGTTTTTGGCCATTTTTCAGTCCAAACATCATCACTTAGATCATCTTTCATAAGTATGAGGTGGACGTTACCATCTCCAGCATGACCCACACTAAAAATTCTAATATCCCATTTCCTTGAGATGCTTTTCACCTTTTCAATGTAATCCGCAATCTTGCTAGGTGGAACTACCGTATCAACCATTTGCACAACTCTATTTCTAACTAAAGCCTCGTAAAAACTGCCTCGTATACTCCAAATTTTATCCTGAGTTTCCTTTGTGTTGGCTACCAATACATCTATGGCATTGTTTTCCATACATATATTCGAAACAGCTTCGCCCACAGCATATAATTCGTCCTCTGAATCACCATCAATCCGTATAATAAGGTATGCCTCTGCATCATGATGGGGCATAGTCTTTTCTAAATATTTTTCAACAACTAAAAGCGAGTCTTTTTCTATATATTCTATTGCAGTTGGCGTTATCTTTTTCCGAATTATTTCAGGCACTGTTTTGATAGCTTCATGTAAACTACGAAAAGGAGTATACAGAGTGATAAAGTATTTGGGTAGCTTGATCAATTTCAATATAATCTTTGTTACAGCTGCTAGAGTGCCTTCAGAACCAATAATGAGGTGCATGAGTTCGTAGCCTGTTGAACGTTTAAACGTTTTACCACCTAACTTCATGATCTCTCCTGAAGAAAGAACAACCTCCAAGCCAAGCACATACGCTCTTGTATTCCCATATTTAACCCCATTCATGCCCCCCGCATTAGTACCAACGTTTCCCCCGATGGCTGAACTGTTCTCTCCGGGATCAGCTGGATAGAATAACCCTCTCTTCTCAAGTTCCTGTCTTAAATGGAGGAGAACGACGCCCGATTCAACCACAGCTACTAAATTTTCCTCATCGATCTCTAATATCTTATTCATGTCTTCAAAACTAAGTACGATTCCCCCGCGAATGGGCACGGCCCCATACGAAAGGCCAGTTCCCTGTCCTCTAAAAGTTACGGGTATCCTAAGTTTATTGGCTAAATGGAGAATCTTTGAAACTTGCTCTGTATTTCGGGGTTTAACGACGACTTCAGGTAAAACTTTTAGGGGTGAAGGAGCTTCATCTCGAGAATATTTTTTTAAGGATTCCATATCGACTAAAACATTCTTTGCTTCAACTATCTTCATGAGATTTGCAACGGTTTTGTTAGTAACTTTATTATAATCCATTCACCAAATCCCCTTTCCTATTTCAACTGAGTTTAAATCGTATATAATTCATTCTCTTTCGACTGTTAAGTATCTTAACCTTGACTTTATAATTATAATCTTACTCAAATGGATAAATGTCAACACCATACAATCTTGAAAGTTTGACATTGAAAAACATGTTTTTGTGAGTTGAGGTGATCTAGTTGGGCATAATAGATTATTTAGCAAAGAAAAGAGTAAAGAGCCAATCTGAGAGGCTGATAGAGGCGCGCGCGAAGAGGCTGTTTAGCCTGCCCAGAAACGGGAGACCGACATCCCTGGAGCGAACGGTCCAAAGATTCAGCGACCTCTTTCCATGGGGAAAGCTAGCTATCTAACAACATTTTACTGTGAATATAGAAAGTTATAAAAAGTAAATGCCTTGTATATTCTTGTGGAGGTGCCTGTATGAATTGCCCTAACTGTGGAAAAAATGTAACTACGCCAAAAAAAGAGTGGGATTTAAGTCCGAAGGTACATGTTAAGCTTTACGAGTGTTGCGGAAAGACATTTCGCGAGTACGTCAAATAGTGAACTGTCTAAGTGTATGCTTTACATTTAGTACTGTCCCATTTGGCTAGTTAGCCCTGAGATGTGGCTTAATCAGTCTTGGTATCAGCTTTCTTAAGTTGCATTCATCAGCGTGGATAGATTCACTTCGAAACCAGTGACTGGGTTTTCTAGCCCCCACATCTCTAGGATGAGAGGATTTATTTCGCCGATGATGCCTACTTGTTTCTTTTGAACAAAAATGGTTCCCACGCGACCTTCGATGAAGCTTTTATGAGTGGATTCAAACAGTTGATGCTTGAATCCCATGTTGATGGAAAACGCGTTTAAACTGGCTTTAATCTCACTGAAGTTAGAATTCGAGTGCGTGATCAAACACGCAAGTTTCCGTATATTTTGAACCCCCGTTTCACTGGCTTCATCTGGAACCACGCAGTCACCTACCTCGAATATTCTTTGCGGGTACTCGACATGGGTATTTTTACTCAAAAAGTCCATGAGGCTTGGAATCAACCAGCTTTGGAGACAGGTGAACCGTAAACTCGTTGGGTTCAAGAGTTCTACAGCCTTTTCCCCCTTCAAATTCATCTTTCGAAACAATTGTTCATCATTACTCAGGGAGAAGCTCAATGTCTCTTGAAAGCCTAACCCAGTCATGACTTCTCTTGTCGCGTCTGAAAAAGCTTCAAAATCACTTATCTTTCCAAAGGTGATTTGCTGTGGCCAGCGAGGCTTCAAATTATTGTATCCATACATAATAGCAACGTCTTCGATGATATCTAGTTGATGCATGACATCCATTCGATAGCAAGGAACTGTTACCTCAATGGAGCTTCCCCCACTCCATTTCACGTTATAGCGAGCACGCTTCAACAGTTTAAGAACCATATCGACCTTCAAGCTCAAGCCGAGAATCTGATTAACATAATTCAAGTCAAGGCGTACCTCTTTAACGGAAAGATTCGGCGTTGAAACCACTCTCTCTTCTCCATAAGGATATCGAACTTGTGTGGAGAAGATTTCTTCACCTCTATCGGCAAGGGAAAGAGTAACGATCTTTAAGGTATTCAAAACAGTCCGGTAGTCGGTTCCCGTTACCTCCACGAAGATGTCTTCTTCTCCCTCACTTATCTTTCCCAAGTTGTTGGAGTTAATGATTGGGGGAATGGAGAGCACCTTCTCCTTGGAGTCCCGTAGAATTGGCCAACGTTCATGCTTCTTCACGAGATGTCCATATTCTATGCCCTTTGGGTGGCTTTCAACGATTTCACGTAAAGTCATTTCTACTTCTCCACCCAAAGGCACGAAACTCACGTCTTCTGGTTTAGCTACGTCGAACTGTAATGGTGGGGTTATTAATCCAAGATTGTAGAGGCCTATGGATGCACGTCGTCTTCTTCTTCCATAGGTTTGATCAAGCTTATCCTGTAAATGCATTAGTTCACGGATGACTTCACTTGTTAAGTGAACCTCTTTTACAACAGCACACCCAATGAAAGGCCTGATATTCTCTAGCCTCGGATCTACCTCCATACTGATCCCTGAGAAGCCTTTAACAACATATTCCCTCAGTCCCTCTTCAACTCCGAGAGCTCCCTTCAATTCCCTCGCGATTCCCTCAACACACCAAAGGTCAGGTCGGTTACCATCTTTTATCTCAATAGACAGAGCGTCTTCTTCGAGGCTTACCGCTTCTCCCTTCACATAAGATAGAATGTCTGTGAGTTCAGCGAGGTTCCTGGGTAAATCTGCTTTGACAAGCCGCTGAAGGTCGTTAAATAACACCTCTATCACAGGCATCCTACGTCAACCTCTGCTTCCTCAACCACTCAAGATCCTGCGTGAAAAGCTCTCTGATGTCGTTTATCCCAGTCTTCATCATGAATAACCTGTCCACACCTAATCCCCATGCTATGACTGGAACCTCGATTCCAAGGGGTAGGGTTACTTCCTGACGAAACATACCTGCTCCTCCAAACTCCAACCAACCCGCTCCTTCCTTGTACGCGGAGAGCTCCACACTGGGCTCGGTGAAGGGAAAATAATCCGGTCTAAACTTCACCTTTTCAGCTCCCGCTATTTCCGTGGCAAACATCTCTAAAATCCCCAGCAAGTCGCGGAAGGTCAAGCCTTCACCTATCACTATTCCCTCTGCCTGATTGAACTCGGTTAAATGAGTCCTATCCACAACGTCAGGCCGGTAGCAACGACTCAAGGAATAATATTTTCCTGGGATCTCCAGTTCCTTGTCGACGAGCATCCTCGCACTCAGGGCCGTTCCTTGGCTTCTGAGGATAAGCCGTCTCGTTTCCTCTAGGGAAAACTTGTAGCCCCATCCGCTTGATCCTGTTTTCCATCCACCCTCGTGGGTTGCCTTCACGTTATTGACCAAGGTTGAATGAGCTGATAAATCTCCGGAGGACGGCTGTTTTATGTAGTAGATGTCATGAATCTCTCTGGCGGGATGGTCTTGGGGCATGAATAAGGCGTCACAATTAAAGAATGCGAACTCGACAAGAGGCCCCTCCATCTCTCTGAAGCCCAAGGCCACGAGCTTCCACTTCAAATCGTCTAAAAACCGCTTATACGCCTGCTTCTTTCCCGGCCAAACATTCTCGACTGGAGCTTGAATATTATACTTCCTCAGCTTCAGCTTCCGCCACTGACCAGACTTTATGAGTTCGGGTGTAAGCTGACTCAATTCCTGTGGAGCATTCTTGACCTCATCAATCAATTTGAGGCCTTCCTCAGAGAGGATGTACCTGCGTTCCACCTCTCTTTTTTGGTGGACGACGTTAGGTCGAGTACTAAGTTCCGTAAGGCCCTTCACAAGTAGAGAACTTAACTCCCTTAACGACCGAGTTTGCTCTCCCAAGCTGGCAATGAGGAGTTCATCAAATCCCTCTTCTGGCTCCTTCTGAACGATGAAAAGGGTTCTATTCCCTTCTTTTTTGATGTGAAGCCATCCCTTTTTTCGTGCCCACCCGATAGCGACGTTGAAGTCTTCTTCGCTAAGTCTTGAAAGTCGCTTAGCCTCTTCAATACTAGATTTGCCTCCAGCCTCGATAAGCCTCTTTATCAATCTTCTCTCAGGTAAACCCTCCTCAAGAAACCGTCTTCCTTCTGAACCCAGTTGCAAGAAGACTTCCTCCTTCTCCCTTACCTCTAGGTAGTTTTTACTTGAGAGCCAGAGGGAAGCCCTAGAAATAGAAGCCTCGGGAAGCCCCGTTCTACGTTGAATCGTTTCTAAATCGGCTTCATTCCCATCTTTGAGTATCAGTAGAAGTTTCCTTTCTAAGTGGTGTAGTTCAACCAAAGAAGCCACCTTCATTGTAATCTTTAACGATCCGATATATTTCTATTGGAAGCATTTGGCAACGCCTAACCTTTAACATCACAAGTACGCCTTGCTTTAAGCCAAACATTCTTTTCCGAAAACGTTTATCCTAACTATCTCCATAAGTTAAAATGCGCTCATTATTCCTGAGTCCGAATAGTTATTTTTATCCTTAATAAGCGTCAAAGTATCGCGTTAAATCGGAATGAACACGGAATACATGTCTTACGCCCAAATCATCAGCTTTGAACGTGTTACATCATCGTCCTTTCCTATTGGGTTGGGAAGTGTTTTCTTTCACGTTGCTAGTGAGGTAATCATTGTGGGAGTGATTAGGTTCGTATGTTCCCTTCTTGATTTATTTCTCCTTTTCGAATTCGCGTAGTGGATATGGGTGCCCCATCATCAGCCAATACCATCTCTATCACTCTGATTTTTAAGGGTTTAAGACCTTTCTCTCTCCTCAATCGATTAATTTCTCGGGCTCTGATGGCAGTTTCGCGACTGACCACGAGGACTTCAATCTCTTCATCAATCAAGGCAGGTCCATAGGGGTCGTTAATAGGCGTGATCACAACTCTATCCATCACTTTACTTTCTTTTAGAAATTCCTCGATTTCTATAACTCGCGCTTGATAACTGTCTATTTCGTGAGTTTTAGGTTCTTTTTCTAACATTTTTCTAGTGGTTACGCCTATAACTACGATTTTACCGAGGTCTAATGCTTGTTGAATGAGTCTCTTATGGCCACTATGGAGCTTATCGAAGGTTCCTCCTAACGAGACCTTCTGGTATTTTCTCGTTTTAACGGACATGTCACGTTCCCAAACTCTTTTTAAACTTCAATGTCTAACATTGTAAAGATATGTAAATGATTTGGGAGGGTATGAACTTTACTCTCTAAAGAGACGATGAAGAAGTATAAAAGGGCTGGCCGCATCGCTTCTGAGGTCAGAAAGAGTGTGAGAAGCATTGTGAAGCCAGGAATCCTTATTCTTGACATCTGTGAAAAAGTAGAGAAAAGCATCATCAGGAAGGGGGGACAGCCCGCCTTTCCCTGTAATGTTTGTGTGAATGAGGTGGCTGCTCATTATTCTTCTCCTCTTCAAGACAAAAGAACGATTCCGAATGACGCTATCGTGAAGATCGATATAGGCGTTCACGTGGACGGCTACATCGCTGACACAGCGACGACGGTGAACTTGAAACCTGAAAACGATGGAATGGTATTCGCCATTGAAAAAGCCTTGAAGCAGGTCATCAAGGCTGTTCGACCTAACGTTAAGACGACATTGTTGGGAGAGACCGCTAAGAAGACAATTGAACGATATGGGTTTAAACCCATATCGAATCTCACCGGCCATCAAATGAAGAGATATGTACTCCACGCAGGAAAGTCCATCCCAAGTGTTCCGCGTTTTACTATGTCGAGACTTAAGCCAGGAGAGGTCTTTGCAGTTGAGCCCTTTCTCACCCTATCCTCAGGCTCAGGGGAAGTTCATGGCTTGGATGAAGCCTACATCCTACGGTATCATCGGTCTAAATCCACTCGAAACCCCAAAGCCCGAGACCTCTTAGACGTGATAGAAAAAAAGTATCGGTACCTTCCCTTCTCTCAAAGATGGTTGAAGGATGTTCTACAGCCCGAAGAGTTGGATCACGCCTTCAAGGACTTGTTATCAAATAGAAGCATATCTGCCTATCCTGTGCTGGTGGAAAAGAACAAACAAGCAGTGGCTCAGGCAGAACACACTCTCATAGTCACCGAGACGGGGTGTGTCGTCACCACTTTATAGGCTTATTTTTTAGCCTTTTCAGCGTATATCCCCGTGATGAGCATGGGTTCACTGCATTTTTTGCATTCATCTAGGGATTTAAACACAAAGTCACCCTTCACGAAGTTCCTCAGGCTCTTTAAACCACATATTTTACACTCTGTTATTGTAATAATCGTGGGAGGCACGGCTTTACGTAATAATGTCATCTTATTCCTAAATCGCAAGAATATGTAGCCTGAAGCTCCAACTCCAAATACTCCCATAGCGAGCTGGAACATACCACCCTCGCTGTCACCGCTTTGAAGAATTACAACGGCTTCGAAGATATAGTACACACCGATAAAAAGCATTCCTAGCGCTAAGATAATGAAGATGTAGAAGGAGTATGCTCTCGCGTTTCGTGATATAGAACCCATTTATCTCACTGTCCTATTCCCACCGTATTCCCGATTCCCGCGACAATCACGGTGTCGCCTTCCTCCGTACCCTCCCGAATGATCCGTTTAACTCTGGCCAAGGCAATATCGGTTCCCTCAAGGATTTCCTTGGTCATGGGAGAGACAGATTCTTTGATCGACTCTTTAACAATTACTGCGTGTACGGGTATCTTATATTTAACGGAGATTTCTTCGATGATGAATTTTTCAACTCCAATCCCGCCGATAGCTGCGCCCGTTCCCTCAGAGACGCCTCCACTCGTATCTCCTTCTAGTTTGCCGGCAGCGTCAACCATTACGACCATGGCGACACGTCCATTCTCTTCTTCAATAAGCTTTTTTAGGCCATCCCCTGGTTTACCCACGGTAGAGCCTGGACCCTCCGCCTTTAAGATAAGAAGTTTTCGACCATCAAGCTGAGTCTCAGCAACAATCGTTTCCTTAGAGATCTTCTTGTGCGGCACGCCATACATCATTTTAGCGGCCACAATCGCTCCAGCGCCATCTCCAATGGGCTGACCCTCTGCAAATGCCTTAATCGCTAGGGAATAAGCCTTCGCCATCTCCATGATTTGGGGAAGTTGCATTTGAATTTGCATGATGACATACAAACTCATGGTTTTCTTCCCGAGTAGATAGAAGTGGTTTATGATACGATAGATTGCATTCAAGCCTATAGCCACCTCTATGACGCCCTCAAGGTTATTTGCTTGGACTTTATCGGCGTTGGGAGCGATTATCTTAACCTCGTCTTTAAAGCGTTGTTCCCTAACGTTTAGAATATGCTCGAACTTCGGTACGATTCCTCCTGGATCGAGGCCTACCGGCCATATGCTAAAGTATTCTAAAAAGTGGTCAATTCTTGGCGTTGGGTCAATATCCTCTTTCTCAACCTCTTTCGCAGTGGATATCGCCAAGCTTCTTGCTTTGTCCCTCATGATCTTGAGCTTTAAAACAGCATTCCCAACGTCTCTCAGGATCATCCACGTTTGAAATTTCTGGCCATAAATCATAAAGAAGACAAAGGATCCTAAGTAAACTACGTTCAACAACGTAGAACCAATATCTGCTTCTTGACTAACAAGGGAGAGAATCAAGTCACTACTCCTCAAACATTCACAATTATTCTGAACCTTCAAATATAAACGTTGAGTATTTATAATTTTTATTTACGTAGAACTCTATAAAGATGTAAAGAAAATTGGGCTTGCCAACATCTAAGCTTCGCACAGGCGTTAGCACTGGACTAACACTTAAACGCAGATCGGCTTAACTTCCGTGTTCGGAATGGGTACGGGTGTTTCCCGTTCTGCTGTGACCGGCAAACCTATAAAAGTATTAAAATATGGAGTTGGATAAAGGTTTCGGTTGCCTCGGATAAATTACACTCCGAAAAATATCTCGAATTGATTCGATCTTAACTCTTGTACAAACTTATCTCAGCGTTGAGATGTATAAAATGTTGTTGTCAGGACGTCTAAAACCCCTCATCCCCTATCCAGCTCTCATCATAGAGAATTCTGAAAAAATATTGGTAGTGACTGACCTACATATCGGCTGGGAGCGAGTGTGGTCTGAGAGCGGGATATATGTCCCGTCCCAAGCTGACAAACTCAGTAAAAAGCTATTGTCACTCGTTGAGAAGTATAAACCTGACCGTTTAATTCTGTTGGGAGACATCAAGCAAGCCATCACTAGGGTGAGTATGGAAGAGTGGCGAGAGATCCCGAAATTCTTTGAAACACTCCAAGAGCACATAGACGAGGTTATTATAGTCCTTGGAAACCACGATGGAGACTTGGAACCCTTACTCACACCCCAAATCCGAATCCTTCCCTCAAGCGGCTTGACTATCGGAAGTGATCCCAGCATCGGCCTCTTCCACGGTCATGCCTGGCCTTCACCTGAGGTTCTCTCCTCAGAAATTCTTGTCATGGGACACATCCACCCTGTGGTTTGGTTCAGAGACAGACTTGGCCTCTGGACCGTCCAACAGGTGTGGATGAAGACGAAGTGCAGCGGAGAACTGATAGCCAGCGCCTACTTAAAATATCTGAAAGTTAAAGCGCATGGAAACCCTTTGGAAACCTTTAAGCTGAGAACAGGACTCAGCCTTGGAGACGCCAGATTAATCATTCTTCCTGCATTCAACGACCTCGTGGGAGGCGTATCCATCAATAGACTGGAGAAGCGTTTAATGGGGCCTATTCTTCATTCTAAAGGAGTGGACGTGAAGGCGGCTGAAGTTTATCTCTTAGATGGAACTTATTTGGGTATGACTGAACAGTTAGTGAAGTATTTAACTGACTTAGCCGAGAGCTGAAGCGAATTGAGGACCTAAGGGCGGAGAAAGTGGATGGAGGATTCCCATTGGTTGATGCATTGAGTAAAATCTTATTTAACGAAGCGTATGAACGGATAAAGAGTGAGAAGAAAATACTCATTGGAGACGCTGATAGATTACTACAACTCTTTGGTAACCGATATACAAAAGCCCTTCAAGCCCTCGACGAGGGTCGCGTTCGAAAACACGTTTTTTCTCCGAGTGGACGACTTGTCTGGACTGTGGTTGGAGAAGAAAGAGAATACCAAATTCTACCATTAGCCACTTTTTGTTCGTGCAACGACTTTTATTTTAGAGTTCTTAGCTATGAAACCTTTCTATGCTACCATTTACTGGCTCAAAAGATTGCTGAAGCCCTTAATAGATACGTTATTCTTGAGCGAGACGACGGAGACTACCCATCTTTACTCTCTGTCTTTAGGACCCCCACGGTTGAAAAAAGGAAGCTACTTTCGGAAGAAGCGGAAACCGTTAGACAATTAGTTGAAACCCTTCTTGAAACCGAGGATGACGTAACTGCAAGACAGCTCCTCACAAAAATTCAGGTTTTCGGCTTTGAAGTTTTAACACCACGCCACTTAGCGGCCGTCCTCGTGGCAGACAAGAAGAAAAGGTTCAAATGTAGGAAAGGGCTCTGGACTCTGCAAAAGGGATACGTAGAAAAGGGTTAAGTACCTATTTATCATAAAATTGTAAAAGACCATGTGTAAGGTGAATACCGATGGCGATCAACTTCGAGGTACTGCGATACTGGATTCTGCCCATAGCCTCCTTCTTAGCTCTTCTTTTAGCCTTTCTCTACATCATTTATGAGCAGAAAGAATCACAGTAGCCTGATTTCATCCCAACTCATAACCGTCAGTTGAGAAGCCAGTTCACAAGGCTAGGCACTGACAAAAATGAAGCACAAGGCATCTGAAGTTTTCTCCCTCCTCTCAAAGGCCTTGAGACAGGAGGTTGAGGACTCCACCTGGGAACGGGCAACGGAAATCCAAGTGCTCGCCATTCCCAGAATTCTGAAAGGAGAGAACGTGTTACTCATTGCTCCAACCGGGACTGGCAAAACCGAAGCCGCGGTTTACCCAGTTTTTGAGCAATTCCTTAGAACGCGTGTAAAACATTCACTCAAAGGCATATCCATCATCTATATCACAC
>Ga0164321_10000098_pt1 | contig 12320 bp, 25 predicted proteins | sample GuaBasSediGuay12_FD_121799 | JGI IMG/M metagenome (GOLD analysis project Ga0164321, IMG submission 121799) | Subseafloor sediment microbial communities from Guaymas Basin, Gulf of California, Mexico - Guay12, Core 4567-28, 21-24 cm | ecosystem: Environmental > Aquatic > Marine > Hydrothermal... | reverse complement strand
TTACGTTTGATTCGTCCCTCATTCTTTCAAGCCGCGCGCGTGCCTGGGAAACGGCACGATTTGCGTCCTGGTGCTTGTGGTCGGCGGCGTCGAGGGCATCGTAATCTGCGGGGTCCATTTCCCCGTTCCAGTCCTCCCAATTCTCTGGGGGGAGGTTGAACTTGTACCAAGTAAAACCATCAGACTGGTAATGTGTGCCAATCGGCATCGAAGCCTCCTTGGCATACCCTATAACGGCGTCCGCAAGATCTCTGTGCAGCCCGGCGTACATCCACATTCCATTCTCGTCGGAGATGCAGGCAAATAAAGACCGAGTTTGGGATTTCACATCATTCATTCTTTCACCTCCTCAAAGTTGGCGCGAAAATACGCTTGCGCGATGAGCCACCGGTCTTCGGGATTGCGTGGGTTCCGGGCGATCATATCGCCGGCTTTTGGAGAACCATTTTTGAGGTCCGCATTGGATACGGAGATGTCAGTCATGTCCTCTCCCTCGATGTAGGGGCGTAGTTCAGCAATCTGAGTGCGGTGATACCGGCGGTACTGTTGTTCTCTTACGTTTGATTCTTCAATCATTTTTTTGCTCCTCCTCTGCTTCGTAAGGCACGCCTGGTGCAATCCAGGTGCCTTCGGTGACCGACCCTTTGGACCCATCCCATGTCCCTCCCATGATGAGGGCACTCCCGCCTACAATCATGCTCCCATGTACGCGGGCGTCTCCACAAATCTCGGCTTCTCCGAGCACTAGCGCGCCCCCACCTACTACGGCATTGCCGCAGACCAATGCGGAATCATAGATGACGGCGTTGCCACGGACCACGGCGGTATCAAGTACCTGAGCGTCACCACGAATCACCGCTTCTTGACGCACGCAAGCGTTGTCGCTCACTACTGCGTTGTTCCGAATCCGAGCAACTCCACTCACACGAGCAGAGCCACGTACACATGCGGATTCGGTCACCTTTGCATTTCCACTTACCTTGGCATTTTCACAAACTACGGCAAAGTGCTTCACCTTGGCGTTATCCAAAATGTGTTTTCCTTCTACGTTTATTTTGTCCTTCATCCTTCTTCCTCCTTCCGATGTTCGCCGCGCTTGACTAAGGATTTCGTCATGTGCGCGAGTATTTCATTCACGTGCGCTTGCGACTCCCGCAGAGAACCAATGATTGCCCGATCAGACATGGGCCGTTTGTCGGGTTCCCGTGCAAAGTTCCCAGCCATGGACACCATCAGGCCGAGTTCATTGATCAATCGTGCTGCGTTGTTTTCCCAATCACTCATTTTTTTGCTCCTCCTCTGCTTCGTAAGGCACGCCTGGTGCAATCCAGAAGTCTCCTTTTTGAATGAGTGATTCCCAGATGTCGAAAGACCAGCCGGTCAGTCGGGTGACCCGTCCTTCACGGCGATCGACGGTGGAGACAAGCTCTAGCTCTCTGAGTTCATCCACGGTTTGCTGAGGGTCAGCCGGCAACACCACCTGACCCTCTCGCCCCATTATTTCGACGATAAGCTCCTTCTGTTTATTTGTCAACATATGTTCGAGTGAAACCTGCTCGACCGTGGCCGATTCTATCTCCTGCTGTATGCCATCGACGTGAACCTCGACGGTCAGTCCCTCAAGATCTCGCTCAACGACCTGCCGTGCTTCGAGCGGGTTCTCTGCCCATACGGGCACGGTCTCGATGACGCGAGTGTATGTAACGACGTGGTACAAATTCATATGCATGATGTACTCCTGTTAGATGGTCCCAGTGGGACCATGTAAAAAGCCCGCCCAGCGGAATGCTGAGCGGGCCTACCAATGCCACGACCTCTCTGTAGAGGGCGTTCAGGCTACCACTGACAGTGTTCGAGGATCAAGTTCCCAGCGAACTCCCGTCCTCCGGCCCCCCACACGGTGATCGTCTGGCCCTTGCTGAGCGACATCGCCTTCTGAGGCTCCTGGGGCTCGCAGTAGAGCCGGTGAGCCTCGAACCTCTTGCCGGTGCCGATGACCACCTTGGGGACGTCCCCGAGGCCGCTGTCGATGCTGGCGACCTTGCCGGTGACCTTCTGGCAGTGATTGGTCCAGGATGCCTGTGCGGCAGCCTCGTTGCTCTCCAGCGCCGCCACGTAGGACGACCACGGGATGTCTGCGCTGGTTGCACATGCTGCAAGCTGTTTCTCAAGCTCAGCCTCAGCCTGCTTATGGGCCGCCTCGGCCTTTTCAGTTGCCTCTACGGCAGCGGTGCCAGCCGCACTCATGCACGTAGCGCACGCCCCAAACATGCAGAACATGGTGATCGCAGCAGCGATGGCTGCGGTTTTTAGTGTGGATCTTGATTCTTGTTTACTCATTTGTGTCCTCCTGTGCCGAGGTAATCATCTCAAGACCTCTGAAGATGACGTAGACGGGGATGCACTTTGCCATAGTCATCGCAGCAGCGGCTGCTTGCTGTGGTGCGCTCATGGCTTGGTCCATCATGGACATGTAATCAACGATAAAATATCCCCCTGCGAGCATGCAGAGGAGTCCGGTTCCTTGCTGTAGTGTTTTCATTTTTCTCCTTTTGTGTGTTTGTTGAATAGCCTCATGGCGTAGCCACGGCTGAGTTTGTGGGCGCTGCATGCAATTTCATTCATATCTCTTTTCCCATGCTCGTTCGAGGTCATTGTGCAGTTCCTCGGGCAAATACCCCGCCATTTGCTCCTTGGCGGTATCCCCAATAAACCCCCAGCAAGAATCGCAAACCTCGCCATCGAAATCCAAAACCTCATAGCCCCAGACATTGCCCTGGGAAATGTCATTCATCGTCTCAATGCTGCCCCTGATGAACCTTTCGGCTTTTGACCGAGACTCAGGCGCATCGTCTCCGTATTCGGCTCGGAGTTCGTCAGGTGTAACCACCCACACGCCGAGCCGACCGCTATCCCACGTGCATGAAAAAGGCGCAGTGCTGAAAGCGAGTCCGCTGTGGTCGTACATATAAATTTCCACTACAGCACTTTCGTCTGGGACGTTCGCCATATATTCATCGTAGCTTTCTTCCGGCTGCACGTTTCCAATGTTGTAGCGTCTGTGCCACGTCGCAAAGGTGCCAATTCCATGGCTCCAAACTTCTTCAAGGTCTCTATCACCGTCTCTCTCAACCCTGATTCTGCATTTCGGCGCTTCGTCAGCTTGTTTCATATCTTCTTCCCTCTGTTACTCTTTTTCTTCTTTGCCTTTTTTTCGCAGTTCCTCTAGTTTTTTCTCTGCGTACTTGGCCAAGAAAGCCTTTGGTTTTGGTTCACTCATTTCTACATAATGTTCTGCGGCGAGGCTCTTTGATGAAAGCTCTGACGCATCGACTATTCTAATTTTCGCCATTCTGCTTTTTCTTTCCCATCGTGATGCACGGACTCGCCCACGGGCAAGCGGGGCAGCCAATGTACTTGCCTGTCCCCGCCACCTCCAGGGGTCCGGCCGATTCCACATCGACTACGATTTCAAAGAGCGTCTCGCAGCCACAATTTGGGCACCAGACACCTGTTCCTTTTTCGAGTGTCTGTGTGACTCTTGGTGTACCTGACACTTTGGCCTCGCCGAGGCCGTAGTCTCTAATGCTCTTATTGCTCATATCACCACCAACTCGTATAGAATACGCGGAATCCATCGGCCAACGCCTGCCGCGCATTGTGGATAAATTGCAGGTCACTACTGATCAGTTGGCTTTTATACTCAACGGTATAGCTGTCGCCTCCAAAGAAAAAACCTTCTGTTTTGGGGAGACTGGCATTACGGACATCTCTCTCCAGCGAATCTAGGTCTAGGTCATCAAGCTCCAGGTACTTACAGTTGAATTCTCCCCATTCCCCCGGGACTCCCAAAGATTCGTCATCCAACCCTCTAGGCGGTTATGCTTTCTCCAGTACATGATTTCCTCCTTTTCGATGGAGGCGTCCTCATCCACCGCGAGGGTTAGATCGTTTTTTGTTTTGTATGCAAACTGGTCTAGTCCCATCTTTATGCTCCAAACGTTCTCTCGTAGTCGACGTTCCAGGTTTTTACAGTTGAGTCCCACACATCGAAGTCCGTATCGAGCCAAACCTGGATCATGCCAAGCTCGGCTCCGTCGTCTTCGAGGATGCTGCACATTGGCATCTCAGTCTTGACCCTGACCATCCAATATGCTCTCCATTCACACTCATTGTGGCAGAGCCTCACGGTGCAGATATGGACGCCTCCATCCTCCAGGTATGGGATGATGCTCTCCGCCTCAGCACGCCGATTCTTTCCACTTTCGTCAGCATGCTTCATTAAGGAAATAAGCCCGTCATTGTCAATCACTTCGTCGAAATTGCTCATTCTACTTTCCCTTCAGCGCTTTCTGTCCTGTGTTCCCAAGGTTGACAGACCTTCCTGCCTGCCTTCCTGCCTCAAATGCACTCCTCGATGAATACTGAGTTTTACTCACCCTCTTGGTAAGAGACATCCCTGACTTTGCCATAAACTCACTTACCATGGACTCCGACTTATTTATTCTCTGTAGAGCCACGGCATCCTCCCTGGCGGCACTCAGTTTTGTCTTCTCCTCCCTCATTGTTTCCTCTAGCCTTTTGCAGATCTCGATTGAGGCACCCGTCTCAAACGCATGGTTCCAGCTTCGCTTGCGACCTCGTGTCAGGTAATCTGGCCTATCTCTTTCCCTCATGTCACATACAAGAGACGCGATATATCCGAACAATGATTGAGTATGCGCCGCATCCTCGGCCCCTCCGATACAGAAGACCATCTTCTCGCCTTGCACAAATCCGTACCACGGCTGACAGTGGTTGGCCCTGGATACTGCAACGGCAAGTCGCCACTTCCATGCTGTGGGTTTCTTTGTGCTAAATGTCAGGAGCGGGAACTCTGTCTGCCTCCTGACCTCGGGGATTACAAATGAATCGCCAGCCTTCTTTAGTTTTTCGATTTTGTATTTGGTGATAAGCCGCTGTGCCCTCGCTGCAGCATTCGCTGCTTCGTGAGGGTTGTCGCTGTCAGAGAGTGCCAGCAGCTTTCGAATCTTAGATTCGATATAGGACTGTTCCATTATTCGCAGGTCGTCTTTTCTGTTTTCTCTACCTTCACGCCAGACAATGTCCATGCTTGAGCCCATGCGTGATATGGGTCATCTGGCACCATCCCTAAGTCTTTTGCCGGGACTTCCTTGTGGGGGCGAAGCCGGTTGGTATTGGCCCGTCGCTCAAAAGATTTCTTCAATGACGACTCTAGTGTGTCGCCTGTCCATGCAGGGCAAATTTTTCCCGACTGTACGGCTCTATGAATCGTGTACCAAGTCCTTGGCACAAAGACTGTCGATTTGACTATCTTGCCATTTTCATCTCGCTTTTGCACTCCCCTTCGCCATTTCTTTCCATTCCATCCGGTATTAATGACGGACTCACCGGACCATTGAGGGCACAGCACATCGCCTCCTAGCTTGGCGGAGACGTAGGCGATCTTGACGATCTGCGTAACGGTGGCTGCAACCGTATCCCCAAGAACTCTTGGGTCTGTCTGGCTGTCGAAGTGATGTAGGGCGTAGTTTGAATTCATTCCAAATGGCCCATAGGTCTTCCAGAGCTTTGACTCCTTTGACAGTGGGTTCCCCTCGAAATACTGTCGACGCAGTTGCCAGGACCGATAAGATGAATCCTGGTCGGCTGAGAGCCTGTGAACTACTCCCATACTGTCAAAGGGCTGATCACTCCCAATGAGGCTGGACTCTCTCATGGCAATGAGCTTGAGAAAGCGATACAGGTCTTCCGACCCTCCCATGACTTCCACGGTGTTCCTCAGCAGTTTTTTGGTGCGTTTCTGATTCTCTCTTCTGTCAGATTTCTTATCAAACCGGGGCTCATCGTATCGATGTATGGTCTGGCCCCATGGCAGATACTCGAATTCCCTGCCGCCAACTTTCCACACCTTGGTGGTCGTACAGGAAGGCGGAGCGGGTGGCTGATCGGGCTCCTTTGGAACAAAAACGGCCTCCTCAGAGGCCGTTTCTATCTTCTCGCATCCGGAGCTATGCGCCAGAAATATAGTTGCGAATAAAAGACTGCCAGTCGCTCGACATAGTCTTTGTAAGTCCATGGCCCGCATCATATGGGACAAACGTGGCAGGTGCTCCTTGGCTGATGATCGTTTCATTGTACTCCTTGTCCCAGTTGTACGGGACGGTTGTGTCAGACCGGCCGTGAAGAGCCGCCTGGGGTGAAATATTCGAGTTCCAGAAAGGTCTTGGTAGATATCCATTGACCGCAACAGTCAGCCCCGCGAAGCCCGGCATCGTTGAGTTCATGAGGTACGCCATTTGAGCACCCATGCTAGATCCGGTAAATACGGGTCGACGGTCTGGCGGAGATGGCCTGCACCTAACGATCGCTCTTGCGAACGGCTCAAACCATCTGGATGTGGTTGAGAATATCTCCAAGACTTCGCTCTCTGAGTTATTGTTTATTATATTCTTAATCCCAGATGGGAAAAAGTGGTAACTGTCCGCGCTCCCACCATTAAGGTCTTGGGATGAATATATCCCATATGGGATGATCATCCTTGCGGGTCCTATTGCGGACATCGATCCGCTCTTACTGTATTGGCTTGGGCTATTACCTCTGGAGTGAAAAGCGAATACGATGGGAACAGCATCCCCTGGGGATGCGCCGCCTTTCATAACTTCTTGAAAACGAACCCCTGCCAATTGCTGATCCTCGCCGATCTTGATGTCAGGGCAGTTAGGTACGCCACTTCCTTTGCTGTTTCGCAATGCGAGCGCAGCCGCACCCACGGATAAAACTCCCAGAAGCCTGAGCGTATTCTTGGACATGCCATACTATAACCTGGGCTTAAGAGTTTTTTCCAGCCAAGGAGGCTCAGTGAGAAGCACATGGGCATCTGATGGGCTGATTTTCTTGGATGAGAGGTCATTCACCAAGCTAAGCAGGTAGTAGATGGTTTCTTCTTGAAGACTTACCAAGCGCATGGTCCATCGTAGCGCTAGTAGCTCTTCCTCTTTATACTTCACGCCCTTGGATGGATTGAGATCCTCTAGGAACTTAATCCTTCGGCGCATCCGGTTCCTCAAGTACGCAGGCTGATAACCCTCGAACTCTCCGAACTCCTCTCTTAGATGATCGTAGATACCCTGGACACTGTGTCGGAACGGGTGCTCCAGGATGCTGACAATGGCAGAGAACTCGCGATGGTTATTGAATTTTATAGTTTTGTTTTCGTGGTCGATTTGAGGCAACTGTCAATTTCCCTAACCTCGGCCCCGATACAGAGATCCTTCCAGGTTTAGCTTCGCCAGGGCGTGGCCATCTTGGCAGAGCTTTGGGAGGGCCATGACGATTGTGATGGGGGCGATCTCTGACCCCTCCATGGCCTTGAACACCTCAAGGCAAAACTCGCGCACTGGATACCAGCGGTCTGACACCGAGCGGACGGCACGTTCAAGGTCGCTGAGCGTAGGACGACAATATCGCGTCCCCTTGGCCTTTCCGCTCTTATCCAGTCGCCCAAGCTCAACAAGCTCAGTGACAATGACCTTGCACTCTGGCTTGCTCAGTTGAACAAACGTAGAAATCTCGTTGATAGTTCTGGGCTCGCTGCAGTAGTTACAAATAGATTCGCTTATCATGATTAAAAAGCCGGGGGCTTTCGCCCCCGGCACTCCAACTATCTTCCGAGGTACCTTGTGCTACGAGTAGAGCCTCTCTTGGTAATGTGACCCTGCTCCACAAGCCGGTTGAGCGCGCCGCGGACCTTGGATGCCGAGGCCTCACAGTCTGGACCCAGGGCGTCCAGGACCGCTCCCATCGAGGCTCCGGTGTTCCCTTTGTCATCTGTGAAGTCCTTGAACTCATTCACAGCACAGAGGATCTGCGAGTCAAAGTCATCCACATCGGGCTTCGCCTTGGTGCGGGGAGGAGGCTTTCGACCGCTCCGCTTAGACTTCTTCTTCGGCTTAGGAGCTTCGGCCTCCTCCTGCTCACATTCCCCCTCATCCGGATCGCTTGCGACAATGATCGCGTCATCCACGCCGACCTCTACATCGTCTGCAGAGCCTTCGGCAACAACTGCCATCAGAATGTCTCTCCAGCTCATTCCTGACAGTGCCGACTGGTACTCAGAGCTAATGTTGCCAAGCTGGTCTAGGACTGCCCCGATGGGCTCATCCATATTCTCTCGGACAGTCGCAATAGCGATCTCACGCTGAAGCTCCTGCTCTTTCATGTTGATGATTTGGTTAAGTTTGTCTCTTTCTACTGCCATTTGCTTTCTCCTTTGAGTCTCAGGGTACAACCTGAGACAGACCGAACAGATCCACTACGGACCTGAAAACCTTCTCTTCTGTTCCTGTGCATGCAGACTCTTTCAGTCCAAGCACAGATAGGGTTTCTATTTTGTTTTCGCTGATCCACGCAGCAAGCTCATACAGGGTTGTTTCTTGGTCGAAATCAAAAACCGTAACAGGCTTTCCTCTGGCCTCAGCCATTCTCCGAATTTGTGCCACACCATGTGATGACAGCTTGGAAAATATAACCAAACCGTCACCCAAGTCAATGACTTTCTCGAAATGCATGTCGTCACCAATGCAGGTGAACTGAACAGAGTCATATCCCATTCTTGAGTTAAAGTCGCTCACTGCTCTTTGGGAGCCATTCTCAGCACCCCGTCTGTCTCCGGAAACAATGTGCCGGATCATTTTATCCACTTACGCTCAATGGAGTTGGCAACTTCGAGCGCCTCGTCCTTTCGTTCGTCTTCGTAAACATCGATCATTCTTGCGTCGGTGTGGCCCGAATGCTTCTGAGCCTTCCTGGTGCTGCCTCCTGTTACGTCAAGTGCCTCTGTAATTGAAAAGTGCCGGAATGCGTGTGGGTGAAGGTTCTTGATGGAACACTCATCCCCGATCTTCCGAATCATTCGATAAAGGCTGGTCGCAGAGTACCTGTTCGACCCCTTCCCCGTGGGGTCGTAGTTGATAAACAGCGGTCCATCGGTGAGCCCAGAGATGTTTATCCACTCAGATATTGCCACCATTGTCATGGATGGAACTGATTTTGGTTCCTTCACATTCTTGCCCTTTCGCAGGACCATAATCTGCTTGCGATGAACATCTACATCCTCAACATCTAGGCTGACAATCTCATTTCTCCTCAGAGCCATGAATGCGAGCATGTAAACAATCGCTCGGGTGCGATGTTCGATTTTGGACGTAGGGTTCTTCACATAGCGCAGTATCCGCTGGAACTGCGCCTCCGTTGGCCCTCGTACGTCCTTCAGTGTCTCTCTCTTAGGGCTCTTCACATCGATCTGGTAGTCCACCAGACCGACCATCCTAGCGTCTGCCACTCGGCCTCTGATGGCGGCGAGCCGAGCGTTGACCGTGCTTGGACTAAATCCTTGGTCCTGCAAGTGCTTTAAGTATTCGAGAACAAAGAAGTTGGCTTCCCCCCTTGATTTAGAAAGAAGCATATGCATCGCCGAGCCTGGATCACTGCAATTGCAGTATTCCGCAAAGTTGTTCAGCGCGTAAGTGTAAGACCTTAGGGTCTCCGGCTTCAGTCTCCCTAGAGAAGACTGAATCAGTCTGGCGACTTCCTCTTGAGAAAGATTCCCTTTTACTGCAATCGACTCGCCCATAGGTTACCGTACACAGAAAATCCGGGGAGGGCAACACCCTCCCCGGTCTATTTTTACATGTTCATCAGGATGATGAGGATCATCATGATTCCCAGAGCCGATGCCATCTTAGCCATTCTCGCCCTGTGCTCCATCTGGATGATGGACTTCTCGGCAAAGTGGATTTCATCAATCATTTCTTCTCGATCGTCTTGCATTTTATACCTCCTTTCCCATTCTCACAGATACCATGAACTTCACAATGTCACCGATCTCCTCTCGGCTGAACTGCATTTCATCAATGACCTCAAAAAACACGGACCCGTATTCCGCCGTGTTATAGCCTAGTGGTGAAGGCTCTCCGGCATTGAACAGCATCTTTGCGGTGGGATATCCACGTGATACCAACCGGTCTGCTATCTCACCCTCGATGCCCTTTACCATATTGGCCATCTTGCACCGCTCACATTCATGGATATGTGACCGGATATATGAGATTCGAGCGGATTTGTTTTCCGGTCCGAAGCCAATCGTTGAGAGGGCTGAAACTGCATCTTTACAGTATCCACTCTCCCAGGCGTCTGATATTTTCTGCTGGTCTTTATTCATCCCTTACTCTGTAGCACCCTTCCAAAAGATCTTCGTCGTCCTCTGCACCGCATCTAGGGCACTCAATGACAAAGCTATTGACGTCTGGTCCCGCATTTGAGCTGTCCACGTAGAAGGTGTAATCACCGTCCTCATCGACCTCATAACGAGTCCCAGTGTAGGCCCTATCAAACTTGACGTATGCCGCCACTTGATCTGGGTCAACGTCGTGACCGCAGTGGGCGCAGGTCAATGGCTTGGGGTTGTCCTCGTTGTACTCTTCATCTTCATCTTCATCTTCATCTTCATCTTCATCTTCATCTTCATCTTCATCTTCACCTTCGCCGCGAGGCGAGGCGATGGATTCTGGGTTGTGCCAGGAAAGGTCTGGCAAATCATCGAACCCATAAGCAGAGAATGTTACCCCCTCGCAAGAATAAGGGAACGTCAGCCTCTCCCGAAGTTGGTTGGCTTCTTGCAAGAAGGTTTCCAGCACTTTGTAAACAACCAGAATGCAACCATCACCCAGTGCCCACGGTATATTTGGATTGGATAACGAACATGCGTGTGAAACATCCTGTATTCCTTGATTCAAAGTTTCTTGAGTGGCTGCCGAGAAGTCCATGCGGAACGCATAGTAGCGTTTCCCTGCCGATAATCGACTTCTGTCCAATAGGTCTATGCTGGTTAGGTCTCCCATGTTTGCCCCTTTCTGCCATTCGCTGGCTTTAATTATACAGGTCCTCAATAATCATCCGGGAAAAGCAGTGTTGTTACGCTGCGGTCCCACTCCGTGATTACATACATGCGATCATCTGTTGGGACCCCCTCTATGTACTCCACGCCATCGTACACACTCATAACCCTTTTAGGGTCGGAGCTATCCAGGGCGTCTATGTTTGCCTGCTGGTCGTGTTCAGACAGATTTCCCCAATCACCTGAAGAGTGCCGACCAAGGTAGCGCTGCATGAAAATTTGCACGATTGCCCATTGGCCCATCTCGTCTGAGGTCATCTTTTTTGCGTGCTCCATCAGCTTAGTATTCACAGAGACTGTGACACTGACACTTCCCAGAGGAAGGGGCTTAGACTTGCACGATCCAGCTCTTGGTCTTACTCGTTCCATGTTTATTTTCCTAGCTGACTGTCAAGGTGTTGTGCGAGGTAGTGCGCATAGGTCAGCACTAGCGTATGTCCCTCAAACGTGAAGACCTCTTGGCCTTCGATTCTTGCATCCCGGATTGCTTCCTTCAGCCTATTTAATTTTTGTCTATTCCACTTGATTGTTCCTGACATCATTTATGCATCAGCTCGTGTAGCTTCTCGGTAACTGAGGATGAGAATTCTTTATCGTAAACGCTGTCCAACTTGCTCGATAGGGTACCTTCCGGGTACTCCCCCTGGAAGGCATGCGTCCTTGATTGGTCGTGAAGTTTGTCTCCGTCGTGAACGATGAAGAAGTGTCGCGTAGGCGCTTCCAGCCCTCGTACCCTAAAGTGGCGAACCGCCCACCTTCTTGGCTCTGCAAATACGTGAAACTCGTGAGTGTCTACTTCATACATCTCCGACATGCCTTTCTTGCTTTCATAGATCCGGACCGGTCTTGGCTGATCACCAAGAACATTCTTGGTTGCTCACCAACCCACCAAACGCGTTTACCACAATCACACTTCTGCCACCAAAAAGCATGGTGCTCGAATGCGATGATGACCTCAGATAAATTAGGTGAACTCATCTTCAATGAACTGCTCTAGCACGTCGTTGCATTTTTCATAGGTGAAAAAGCTCGTGCGGATCGGTATGTCAGCACCGCAGCTTGAGCAACTCACGCTTACATCATCGAGATCGTGTTCATCGTGCCAGGATTCGCAATCACTGAGAACGCTAGTGATCTTTTTGAAATCTCCGAGCCGCGGGTCCCACTCCACCTCAACAGACAACTCGAATATATTCGTCACGGTGCCGCTGCCAACGACAAACACATCATTCGACCCACATTTGCAAAGCGCCGCGCCCCATCTGGCGTCGTCGTCTAGCATCACAGTGCCATCGGCGAGCACTAGATCGAAAGAGGAACGCACTTGAGTCAGTTTTTTCCG
>Ga0164321_10000097_pt1 | contig 12328 bp, 8 predicted proteins | sample GuaBasSediGuay12_FD_121799 | JGI IMG/M metagenome (GOLD analysis project Ga0164321, IMG submission 121799) | Subseafloor sediment microbial communities from Guaymas Basin, Gulf of California, Mexico - Guay12, Core 4567-28, 21-24 cm | ecosystem: Environmental > Aquatic > Marine > Hydrothermal... | reverse complement strand
GATGGTGTGTTTATAGACGCAGACGGAATGAATGAAGTAGACTTAGGAACAGGAAACGCATATGATCCTTCAGATGCACTAAGATTATATTTTCAAACAGGTAGTGTTGTAGGTAGAAGTTATACCCAAGATGGTGATTTTAATCAAGCTAGAGTTCCTATAACTCAACTAACATCATCAAGTGGTTCTCAAAAAATGCAAATGCTAATAGGTAATTACAATCATTATCTAGACATGATTAGACAAGTGACAGGATTAAACGAAGCCAGAGATGGCTCAACTCCTGATCCAAATTCTTTAGTAGGAGTACAAAAACTTGCTGCATTAAATTCTAACACAGCAACCAGACATATATTAGAAGGTAGTTTATATTTAACACAAACTTTAGCAGAGGCTCTGTCTATCAGAACTGCTGATGTTTTAGAATATGCAGATTTTGCTGATGAGTTTGCGATGCAAATAGGAAAATATAATTTAGGTATACTTAATGATATAAAAAACTTATATCTATATGACTTTGGTATTTTTATAGAAATGAGTCCAGACGAAGAGCAAAAGGCTCAGTTAGAACAAAACATACAAATGGCCTTATCTAAAGGTGGTATAGATTTAGAAGACGCTATTGATATTAGAGAAATAAAAAATATTAAAATGGCAAATCAGTTGTTAAAAGTTAAGCGTAAACAAAGGCAACAACAAGAGCAGCAACAAAAAGCAACTGAAATGCAAATGCAACAGCAAAATAATATGCAGTCACAACAAGCTGCGGCACAAATTGCTATGCAAAAAATACAAATGGAAACACAATCTAAAATGCAAGTTAAGCAAGCTGAGATTGGTTTTGAAATAGAAAAACTTAAAAATGAAGCTGCATTAAAAGAACAGCTTATGATGACTGAGTTCCAATTCCAAATGCAATTAAAAGGAAGAGAAGAGCAGGCTATTGACAGAAGAGAGCAAAATAGAGAAAAAGCAAAAGACAAAAGAATAAGCCAGCAATCAACTCAACAGTCACAAATGATTACTCAGAGAAAAAACAATTTACCTCCTATAACTTTTGAATCTAATGAAGATAGTTTAGATGGTTTTGACTTAGCTGAGTTTGATCCTAGATAGCCTAAATTTAGGTGGATTATAATTATTAACTTTGTAAAAATTTAAATTAAATAAAATGGAAATAAAAGTAAAAGAAGTAAATAAAGAAGAAAAATCAAGACAGCAAATTGAACAAGAACTTTTAGAAAAGCATGAAGAAAAGTTTGAAGATGTTCAAAATGTTGAACAAACGGAAAAAGTAGAAACTCCTGTGGCTGAGGAAGTAAAGCCAGAGGAAACAACAGAAGAAACTGTTGAAGAAAAAACTCCCTCGTCAGAGTTAAATGACGAAGACGTTCTTACATATATTAAAAACAGGTATGACAAAGACATATCATCGGTTGATGATTTGTTTGCACAAAAAGAAGCAAACGAAGAATTACCAGAAGATGTGTCAGCATATTTGAAGTATAAGAAAGAAACAGGCCGTGGAATTAATGACTTTTACAATTTACAAAAAGACTTTGATTCTATGGATTCTGATCAATTATTAGCAGAATATTATGGTGCTACCGAAGAAGGTTTAGACGCTATTGATATTAAAGATTTAATTGATGATAACTTTGGGTTTGACGAAGAAATAGACGAGCCAAAAGCTATTAAAAAATTAAAGCTAGCTAAAAAAAGAGAACTTGCGAAAGCAAAGAAATATTTCAACGATCAGAAAGATAAGTTTAAAATTCCTCTTGAGTCAAGTGGGGGTGGATTATCTGGAGAAGAAAAAGAAATGTTAACAGCTTATAAAAGTTACATTGATGAATCTAAAACTGTCAAAGAAGCTAATGCTAAGAGATATGATTATTTTCTCAAGAAAACTGATGAGGTTTTCAACAACGAATTCAAAGGTTTTGAGTTTAAGGTTGGAGAAAAAAATTTAACTTTTAAACCTGGAGAAGTGCAAGAATTAAAAAATCTACAATCTGATGTAAATACTTTTTTAAATAAGTATATGGATAAAGATGGATTAATGAAAGATGCTTCGGGATACCATAGAGCTTTATCTATGGCTATGAATCCAGAAAAGTATGCCAAGTTTTTTTATGACCAAGGAGTGGCTGATACTGTAGATAATGTTTCAAAAAAATCAAAAAACATTAATATGGATATCAGACAATCACAACAAAGTGTCACAAAAGACGGAAGGACTATACGAGCAGTAAGATCAAATGATAGTGGAAGAGGACTCAAAATTAGAAGTATAAAACGAGTATAAACATTTAAAAATAAATAAATTATGTCAGTACAAGCAGTCCCTGGCTTTGACTTGCAGCCTAGTGCACAGCAAGTAGCCACAAGAACAAACTACATAACAGATTTTAATTTCTTGAGTCAGTATTTACCAGATACTTACGAAAAGGAATTTGAGCGTTATGGAAATAGATCAGTTGCATCATTCTTAAGAATGGTAGGAGCTGAAATGCCAACTAACTCAGACTTGATTAAGTGGGCAGAACAAGGAAGATTACATAGTAAGTATACAGCAATGACTACTCCTGCGGCTTTAGCAGCAGATACAGCAGTATGGACTATTCCTTTAGCACAAGTAAATCCAGCTTCACCTCCAGCATCTTCAGCACCTGCAAATGGTTTTGGAGCAATCAGACAAGGTCAGACAGTTATGATTTCACTTGATACAAATGGAACGACTTTATATAACAAAGCTATCGTAACAGTAGCACCTACAGCAGCAGCTCCAAACGTATTCACAGTTGGATACTATGAAGCTACAGGACAAGCGTGGGCAGGAGCAGGAACAACTGCATCTATGTTCATTTATGGATCTGAATTTGCTAAAGGAACTGATGGTATGCAAGGTTCATTAGAGTCTCAAGATTTAATCTTTGACAACAAGCCAATAATCATTAAAGACAGTTATACAGTTAATGGTTCTGATATGGCTCAAATCGGTTGGATTGAAGTTACAACTGAAAATGGAGCAAACGGATACCTATGGTATTTAAAATCAGAGCATGAAACTAGAATGCGTTTTGAAGATTACTTAGAAACTGCAATGGTAGAAACTGTACCAGCAGATGCAGCTTCTGGAGCTGGAGATTTCATCCAAGATACAGGTGTTGGTTTATCAGTTGCAAACCAATCAGGATCTGATGGTATTTTCTGGGCAGTTGAAAACAGAGGAAACGTATGGAGTGGTGGTAACCCAGTTACTCTAGCAGGTTTTGACTCAGTTATTCAAAGACTAGATAAGCAAGGAGCTATTGAAGAAAATGTTCTTTTTGTAAATAGAAATTTCTCATTTGATATTGATGATATGTTAGCAGCACAAAACTCTTACGGAGCAGGTGGTACTTCATATGGATTATTTGATAATGATAAAGATATGGCATTAAACTTAGGTTTCACAGGATTCCGTAGAGGTTATGACTTCTACAAGTCTGACTGGAAATATCTAAATGACCCTGCAATGCGAGGTGATATAGAAGGTGGTAGAGTAAATGGACTTATGGTTCCAGCAGGTTCTACTACAGTTTATGACCAAATCTTAGGAAAGAATGCAAAGAGACCATTCCTTCATGTTAGATACAGAGCTTCAGAAACTGAAGACAGACGTTACAAGACTTGGATTACAGGTTCGGCTGGAGCAGCAAGAACTAACACAAGTGATAGTATGACTGTTAGTTTCTTATCTGAAAGAGCTGTATGTACTTTAGGAGCGAATAACTTCTTTATCTTTCAGCAGTAATTAGATAGTAGTATTTAGAACAGAGGGGGCGAAAGTCACGCATGTAAACGCCCTATTAGTAGCCCCCTCTTTCTTTTAAATTAAATTAAAATTAAATAAAATGAAAAAACCAAAACCAATATTTGAAACAAAAGTCTATAGACTTGCAAGTAACAAAACGCCATTAGCGTTTATGTTATCCTCACGACACAACAGAAGATCCCCATTATTATATTTTGATGAAGAAACAGGCGTAAATAGACCTCTTCGTTATGCTAGAAATCAAAAGAGTCCTTTTGAAGATGAGCAAGACGGAAATGCTATTTTAGAGCCAATAGTATTTGAAGATGGTATGTTAGTAGTACCTAAAGAAAATCAAGTATTACAAAAGTTTCTACATATACATCCAGGTAATGGAACAATCTTTTATGAAATAAATAAAAAGAAAGAAGCTAAAGAAGAACTAGAATATGTTGAGGCTGAATTAGATGCACAAATTTTAGCAAGAAACTTAAGCATAGATAAATTAGTTAGCGTATGTAGAGTTTTCTTAGGGGCGGCAGTAGATAATATGTCTACTCCTGAACTTAAAAGAGATGTTTTAATTTATGCAAAAAATCAACCTTTTGAATTTTTAGAAGTTCTTGATGATCCTATGTTAGATTTACAAGATAAAGTCTCGCAGTTTTTTTCTGAAGGATTGTTAGCTTTTAGAAACAATCAAAAAGATGTTTATTTTAACTTAAAGAAAAACAAAAGTAAAATTTTGACTATACCTTTTGGAGAAGATCCAAATTACATTGTTGCATCATATATGCAATCAGATGAAGGTATTGAAACTTTTAAGTTATTGAAAAACGCTCTAAAGAAAGACAAATAGAATAGGTATATTTGTAGCGAGAATAATCTCACATAACCCTTAAATTTTTTATTATGCAAAAGTATTTAAGTATTTTGGTTAAAAACGAGCAAAGACAAATCGCATTAATTAACGATGTAGCTATTGTTGAGCAAGCGTCTACAAGTGCAGTAGATATTTTCTACACTTCTGGAAAAAAAGTTACAGTTAATCACGATGTGATGGCTGCAAACAACGAAGAAGTAAGAGATGCTATTGAAGATGCAATGATTACAGCTTTACAAACTGGCTGGACGTCTCCGTCATTTAACCTGAATTTAAATGGTATAAATGATGCAGGTGGAGGTCAAGTTGAAGTAACTAGCCTAGCTTTCTCTTAATAGTAAGTACCATATTTTAAAAGGGGTCACAAAAAAAGTGACCTCTTTTTTTTTGCTATATTTGTAAATATTTAAAATGTATTTTCTATGGCTATGATAAATAACGTAAGGAATACAGTATTGGCAATTATGAATAAAAATAATTACGGATACTTATCTCCTCAAGACTTCAATCTGTATGCTCAACAGGCACAGATGGATTTGTTTGAAGATTATTTTTATCAATATAATCAATATATAAATAGAGAAAATTTAAGACAGTCAGGAACGGGTTATGCAGATATAGTAAAAAGTTTAGAAGAAGTTATTGATTCATTTTCAGTTCAAGCATTTTTAGCAGGAGGAACGGCAAATACTTGGAACCTGCCTAGTGATTATTACTTAATAAATAAAATATTCTATTATCAAAACCTTTTAACATCGGGTACTACAACGGCAGCAAACGCAAATCAGCTTATAAATGCAAATTTAGCAGGCCAACCATCTCCACCAAGATTTGATACAGGAGCAACTGGTTTTACTGTTTTTCCTGCAACAGGAAGTATAGTAGTAAATACAACTACATTAGCACAATCATTTGTAAACTCAGTAGCAAATCAAACTACTCTTAATTTAGCAACAAATATATTTCCTGCATTAGGACAGGGGTATAGTATATTTGATGCAAACACAATAGTTGAGGTAGAAAGAGTAAGTCAAAATAAATTGTTTTACTTAACTAGCTCAACTTTAACAGCACCATCTACTTTGTTTCCTGCTTATGTTTTAGACGGAAATACAATAACAGTATATCCTACTTCTATTCAAACTGAAGGTACAATAAAAACGCAATACATAAGATATCCTAAACCACCTAAATGGACATTTAATTCTATAGTTGCTGGAGAACCATTATTTAATGCAGCAGCAGCCGATTATCAAGATTTTGAATTACCATTATCTGATGAACCAGGATTAGTGGCAAAAATCTGTCAATATGCTGGTATAGAAATTAGAGAGAGTGAAGTATATAACTTTGGATCAACCGAAGAAGTTCAAGAAAACCAAATACAAGTATAACATATGGCATATATTACTGATTATCAATATTATGAAAATAACGGTGCTTCTCCATTAGACAAAAATTGGGGTTCGTATCAGTATGTAAGTTTGGAGGACATAGTTTCAAACTTTATGCTTATATATAATGGTAATAACGAAATACTAAATAATGTAGAAAGATATCAAGTTTTGTTTCATGCAAAAAGAGGTATACAAGAATTAAATTATGATGCTATGAAGGAAATAAAAATCCTTCAGCTAACAGTAGATTCTCAAATTAGATTTACTCTACCTCAAGATTATGTAAACTATGTAAGAATATCTTATTATAGAGATGGTGTTTTATATCCTATGACTGAAAACATTCAGACAATGTGGAGTAGTGCATACTTACAAGACAATAATGCAAAAATATTATTTGATATTAATGGTAATGTACTAAAACCTGAAAATTCTCAAGTAGATTTATCTAGACAGGGTGATGGAATGGCAAAACTTTATTTAGGAGAAGGGCCTTTTAACAACTGTATGGGTTATTGTATAGATGGTTGTTGGTATTTTGAAAGACAAATAGGAGATAGATTTGGTTTAAACACAGAAACAGCAAATGTAAATCCTGTATTTACAATAAATAAACAAGAAGGAGCAATATATTTTAGTTCAGATATGAGTGGTAAATCAGTAGTTCTAGAATATGTTTCTGATGGAATGAAGAATGGAGATAATTCTCAAATTAATGTAAACAAATTATTTGAAGAATTTATATACGCATACATAAGATATTCACTACTTAACAGTAAGTATGGAGTGCAAGAGTATATTGTTAATAGAGCAAGAAAAGAAAAATCTTCTTTACTAAGAAATGCTAAATTAAGATTAAGTAATATGCACCCTGGTAGATTACTGATGAATATGAGAGGTCAGAGTAAATGGATAAAGTAGTATGGATATTAACACTAATTTTATAGCAGGTAAAATGAATAAAAGCGTTGATGAACGCTTAGTACCTGTAGGACAATACATAGACGCACTTAACGTAAGACTTGGATCAACTGAAAACACAGACATAGGTGCAGTTGAAAACTCTAAAGGAAATACAATACTGACTGATATATCACACGAAGGCGTTACTTTATCTGCTAACGCCAAATGTATAGGTGCGTTTGAAGACGGGGTAAAAGAAAATATTTATTGGTTTGTTCACGACCCAACAAATGCTGTGTCGGCAACTAATAAAGTTGATATGATATTATCATACAACACCAATAGTCAGGCAACAACATATCATGTAATAAGTGAATCTGTTTTAAATTTTAATCCACAATATTTAATAACAGGTGTTGATCTAATAGAAAATTTATTGTTTTTTACTGACGATTTTAATCCACCTAGAAAAATAAATATTAAAAGAAATTATCCTGAGCCTAATGTAGCAGGAGATCAAATAACTGAAGAAGAGTTAAATGTAATTGTAAAACCACCAGGATTTAGTTCTTACACAACATCTTTAGGAGTTACGGAATACGAACTGGCTGCTCCAACCTTAACATTGTCTAATGTAGTGGGTCAAGAAAATTTTATAGAAGATAAATTTTTATGTTTTGCTTATAGATATCAATATTTAGATGATGAATATAGTGCAACCTCTTTATTTACGCTACCAGCTTTTGAAGCAGGAAATTTTCAGTATGAGTATGGTAATTTTTACAATACTGGAATGCAAAATATTTTTAATAGTGTTAATGTTACTTTTAATACAGGAGGGCCATTAGTTAAAGCCGTTGAATTATTATTTAAAGAGTCAGGAAAAAACACTATAAATGTTATAGAAAGATTTGACAAAGCTGACTTAGGATGGTCAGATAATGACACGCAAAGTTATCGTTTTACCAATTCAAAAATATATACAGTATTAGGTAGTGATGAGTTATTAAGAATGTATGACAATGTACCAAGATTTGCTAAGGCTCAAACTATTATGGGTAATCGCCTTATATATGGAAATTACGTTGAACAATATAATATAGAAACGGCTGACGGACAAAGTATTCCTATAAATTATGAATTAGAAAAAGTATCAGATCAAATAAGACAGGCTCAAGTAACAAGTAATTTATTAACAAACGGGGCTTCTAATATTATTAATTCATCCTCACCAGTAAGCGTTCCTATATCAACTGCTAAGTTTGATTTTTCAACATCAGATATACCGCTACCCATATTAGAATTTTCTGAATTTGTATTAAATATAAAATTTACTTCCTCTATTGCTTATCCTAGTTCAAGCGGTTTTCAAGTTACTTTACAAGGAGATACTGCCGATCCATTATTCCCAACAGGTTTTCAAACTAATACTTTAGCTAGCCAACCAACTATTACTGTGAGAATTTTTGCAAGACAAAATTACGCTACATATAATGAGTTTTTAAATAGTGTAGAATTTGCTGAGGCTATAGGGACTGGTACTCCTGGAGCAGCAGGGTCTACAATAACTGAAATATCTCCAACTGCTTCATATGGTTTTTCTTTATCAGATCAATTTTACTCTATTATACAACCACCTACCTCGCCTACTTACCCTGCTAATTATGTTTTTAAAACAGCAGGTATATGGACATCAGGATTAATACCAAATCAAGAAGGTTTTAGACAAACTGTAGTGGGGGATACTCTTACATTACAAATTCCTTCAGTACAATATCAGTATGATGATGGGGGAGGAAACGTAGTTAATGCTTATGAATATTTTGCTTTTTCTTTTACCTCTACAGGCCCTCCAGCATCTACAGATGCAAGTATTTTTTATACAAACAAGTCTAATTCTTTAAGTTTACATAGTAATAGAAACTATGAGGTAGGGATTATGTATATGGATGATTATGGAAGATCAACAACAGTACAAGTTTCTCCTAATAATACTGTTTTTTTTGGTGCTGAAAACTCTGTAGATATAAATTCAATAAGAGCTAGAGTTTTTAATAAACCCCCTTATTGGGCGTCTAAATATAAATTTTTATTAAAACCATCTTTAGGGGCATACAACATAATTTACAGTACAGAAATATTTGAAGACATAGCAGACAGTAGTATTTCTTGGGTAAGACTTCAAGGATACGCAACTTCTCTTGTAAAAGAAGCTGATATACTAACTGTTAAAATAGATAGTAAAGGAAATGCTGTTAACAAAGACACGCCTACTACTGTTTTAGCAGTTGAGGGAAAAGCTAAAGGAGGGTCTACTGGCGAAAATAACTTACCTGTTGGAGCTCCAGCAGGGCTGTACATGAAGCTACAACCAAGAGGATATGTTGCTAAAACAGCTCCAAATACATTTATTAATTTTGGGTTTTTAGAAGACGAGACAAATAATTGTAATCCTAAAGTAGGTTATCCTTTATTTACTCCAACTGATGGATCAACCCCAACAACTAATTATCAAATACCAGCAGGGTCTGAGGTTGTAATGAGAATAAGAGGATGGAGAGGTTATGCGTGGTTTGCACCAGACACAATAGAAATTAATACCTCACCATTTAGTTACACTAGAATTGCATCTTCAGACGCAGTTGACTTTAGAGATTTTTGGTTTCAAGAAGGTTTAAATCCAGCAGAATTTATGCGTAGTACAGGTGATATAGATATAACACCAAAATATTACAGCACTTTATATGCGTTTGGTGGCGGCCCAACTGCCGTAGATGATGAGTTACAGTTTTGGTTTACACAAAATACACCAGGCGATCCTGCCTCTCCTTTAAATTTATTTATTAGAATATGTCAATGTGGTGAAGATATCAAGCCTTATGACTTTAGACCAATACATATTGAATGTGATATATCGGTAAATATTAATAACAACTTTATGGCTTTTGAAACAGCTCCAGCTATTGCTGATGCAGACTTGTTTTATGATAGTTCTGAGTCATACAATATATTACCAGATATAAATGGAGATCTTGCTCATATGGGAGGTACGGGTGTAGGAAATCAAAATCAAGTAATATCAACTAATACACCTGCAATAGTAGACTTACCATTTGCAGACTGTTATTCTTTTGGTAATGGTGTAGAAAGTTTTAGATATAGAGATTTACCTACTTCTAACTTTTTTAAGTTAGGCGAAAGAGTTTCAGCCGTTAGTAATTCTTCGTTTCGTGAGGAAGATAGAGTTGCAAGTTTAACATATAGTGGTGTATTTAGTGATTCATCAAATATTAATAATCTAAACGAATTTAATTTAGGCTTAGTGAACTTTAAAGATTGCGAGGTAATATTCGGGCCTATTATGAAATTACACGCTAGACAGACAGATATATTAGTTTTACAAGAAGATAGAATATCATACGTTTTGGCTGGTAAAAACTTAATAAGTGATTCTACTGGAGGAGGAGCTATAGTTTCAGTTCCAGAAGTATTAGGACAACAAATAGCTAGAATAGAAGAATATGGAATTAGTTTTAATCCTGAAAGTTTTACAAGCTGGGGTAGAGATATGTATTTTAGCGATACAAAAAGAGGTGCTATAATAAAGTTAACAGGAGCAGGATTAGAAAGCGATACATTAGAAGTTATTTCTACTTTTGGTATGAGATCCTATTTTAGAAATAAATTTGCAGATCAGTTGACTACGCAAAAATTAGGTGGTTATGATCCTTATATGGATGAGTATGTGTTTTCTACAAACAACACCCCTATACCTATGGCATCTGAAACAATAGAGTGCGGTGCAAGAATTCAAAAAAGAAACACTACAGTTCCTTTATCAATAACTGTTGATGTAACAAGTGCAACAGGAAACTTTGATGTTATAGTAAATCCAAGCGGAGGAACTATGGATGTAAACGTAGTTATAGTTTGGGATGGAAATACTACAACTAATAATAATTTAACAAATCCAACTACTATAACAATTAATAAAACTAAATCATACCCAACTACAGCAACTATTACTGTTACTCCAAACTCTGAGTCTTCGTACAATTTATTTGCTGAATGTGTAGAAACGCAAACAATAAATGTTGTTAAAGTCGTTCTTGGCTCTCCAATAAGCGGGTTAATAGGAACTGGTGCTCAAACTATTCATTATGAGTATAGCTGGAGTAATGGCCAGTTTATAAGCCCTATAGAGTCTGAGCAAGTTACATTTAGCGGAACCGATAATGTAAGTGCATATCAAATTAATACAGGACAGTCTTCTTTAGGAATGTATCCAGCAAACGGATCAACTGTTACTATGCGTTCAAATAAGATACCGCCTGACACTTTTGTATTTAGTGATACTGAGAATAGATTTTATGTTATACCTGATAATAATTTACCAGCTAGTTCAGGAGCTACATTTAATTTAGCTTTACTTAATACTCCTTTAGGGCCGATTGTAGGTTCAGATCCTGATTCTAACAATGTAGATCAAATATATACTGCTACTTCTTCAGCAATTACTATAGGAGCAAGCACTCAAACATTGTATTTAGTTTGGGATTTTAGAGATAGAAGAAATGAAAATATGTGTTACTCTACAATAGACGCAACTGATGCTTGTATAGGGTGTAATCCAACTTCAAACTGTACTGAGTTTTCAGCATCAGATGTTCAAGGTTTATTTGTAGATGCGTGTAACGGAGGTGCAGGTATACCAATGAGACCAACTAATTATTTCCATAATGGAACAGGAACTTTCCCACAAGTAGGAGACAAGGTTTGGCGAACTGCGGGCCCTAACCCATCCGTTCCTTGTGACCAGGGAATAATAGCACAAATGGGATATTATTATTTACAAAATGGTGATGTGATGTTTATACAATCTAATTCTAGCGGTATTGTAGTTAGTATATTATCATGTCCTTAAAAATTAAAATATGGCAACAACAGTAAACAAATGGCATGACGGAAGCAACTTTGTTTTTGCTTATGCAGTATATGACGATCAAAAATTAACTATACCAGCAGCAGATGGTTTTTATCAATTTGGCGGGTATGTTAGACAACAATTAAATGGAAAGCTAGAACCTTTCGTACAATGTTAATATGGCAATAAAAGAAACTTTATCATATAGTGACGGAGTAAAAGGATGGCCATCTTTTTATTCATTTTTACCAGATTATTTAATTGGTATGAATAGCTTTTTCTATTCATTTCATCAAGGACAGTTATACAGGCACAATACTAATGAAACTAGAAATAATTATTATGGCGTTCAGTATAACTCTAAAATGACAGGGGTGTTTAATGTTGAACCACAAACAATAAAACTTTTTAAAACGATGTCT